>Ga0315279_10000604_pt1 | contig 69502 bp, 58 predicted proteins | sample YL17G06_20_MG_FD_203694 | JGI IMG/M metagenome (GOLD analysis project Ga0315279, IMG submission 203694) | Sediment microbial communities from Yellowstone Lake, YNP, Wyoming, USA - YL17G06_20 | ecosystem: Environmental > Aquatic > Freshwater > Lake > Sediment | place: USA: Wyoming | collected...
GTGCTGTGGCGGAAACGAATTATTACAATGTTCGGCAATCATACCGTACCTGCACGAATTATCGAATTCTTTATCAATGCCTTAGCTTCGGCAGCATAATCAATTATGAAAAGTGCGAAAGTTCACTTGCTGTATCCCAGTAGTAATTAGCAGGTTGGTCAGTGGTCCAGCCGGGGTCGATGGAGAAATCTGTCTGGTAAACTACCTGCCAGGTATTCGCTGCTGCTGTGCCGGCACTGCTCAAAATCAGGCCAAACACACAAATTGTTAAATTTAACCGTTTCATTTTTCGCCCCTTTCAAAAAAATTATTATCTTTTATGACAACATAATTAACTGCAAAGACTTTTTCAATCTTTGCTGGTTCGGTCGCTTAAATAACAACTACCACGGAAGCTCAATAATGCCGCGAGGGAACTTGCTAGGGTCGGTCTCGTGCGCCGTACCATTGCACCATCCTCCGGGGTCGATCTGACTATTGCCTTCGATATACATATGGTTGCCCGCCGGATCAAAACCGTATGAGTAAGGCCTCCAATATGTCACCGGCTCCCCACTTACCCATCGCCAAGAATTCGGGTTACTCCTATCTCCACTTACATATTCAAGACCTATCCAGGCAATATTGTGCAGGCCACCTTGAGTATATATGTTATTGATTGTTTCAACCGCCCAATAATTCTCGACCTGGTTATTGATTGTAACCAAATGTCCACCGACGCTAACTGCCTCTGCCTCAGCTTGCTCCCAGACGCCATATTGCAAAGTCAGAGCGTAATGATGGCCATTATAGGAGAGCCAGTTATAATTAGCGGGAAGCCCAGGGCCGATTCCTGTCCGCAGCCAATTTTCCGCAAGCATTGCCAAATCAGCCAAGTTGACTCTTCCATCGTGGTTGATATCGCCATCGAGCCATTTGGTTTCGCTCATACTTGCAAAAGGCGTTCCGCCGAAGGCGCCCATATCAATTCGTCCGCCGTTTGGCATCGGCTCAGCCGATGCGTCATCGTTCGGGTCGCCGCCATCCACGCAGGGACTTGTTACTTTATCAAGAACCCAGACATCAGGCCTGGGCCAATATCTGCCACGTTCGCTTAGCAAATGATAATCGCTATTAGCAGGATCAGCAAAAAGCGGACTATTGGTTAGCCCTCCCCTGGAAAGTTGCTGTATTTCTTCGGCGGACAAAGCCCGATTATAAATGCAAACTTCATCTATCTGGCCTAAGAAGTAATCGCTGTAAGAATTTGTATAGCCAATTGTCAATGCCTTGGTGCTGTTCGCAAAATCTGTGGTGATGGTCGAAATATCTGTACCTGCTAATGCTCCGTCAATATAGAAACTTGTCTTTTGGTGAGCATCATGCGTAACAGCCACGTGAACCCATTGGTCTTTAGGAACCAAATAATCGCTATTTGTTTCCTGAAATTGCAGGTTATTATAAACTACCGCAAAACGTAGCTTGCCTTCGTTGACCGCATCATACCTCGTCACTATTGCAAATACGTAGTTACCGTTGTCTCGGCCAGTTGTCGCGGTCTTGTTAACTATGCCAAAATAACACGCAGGGTGAAATGGACAAACATAGGTTGATATGTTTACCCAAGATGAAAGGGTAATTTCTTGTGTCGATACTGGGTCAAGACAATCTGCATCTGGCACCCCAACATAATCATCCTGACCATCAAAATTCAACGCACCGCCAACTTTTCTGCCTGTCCATTGTGCTCCATATATAGTCCCATTATTGCCGCCGACTGAATCGTGCGCAATACTTCCGCTGCCTTCATCAAAACTCCAGTAAGCAATTAAACCTCGACCCGGCTGTGGCTCAATAGCACTGTGGACCCAGCTATATCGTGCCTCGCAGCCGAATATGTCGCTATCGCTATTTTCCCAGAAGATACAATTGCTAATGTCCGGCTCTGCACCGACGTAGGCCTCGATGCCGTATTTGTTACCGATAATGTTGAGATTCTTTAAGGTTGGTGAGCTGCCGGCAATAAAGATGCCCATAAAACTATTTTTTATAACGAAGTTCTTTAATATGCTTCTTGGGCCTTCGCCATTGTAGAATGAGACCGCGAAGTCGCCGGGGTTTTCTATAATAGGTATGCCGGTTTTTGTCGCAACACCTTGCAGCGTTATCACCTTACCTGCAAAATTGATTTCTTCGCGGTATAGACCCGGATATACAAGCACCGTGAAGTTATCTTTTGCTGCATCGACTCCTTTATGGATAGTTGCGAAGGCGGTCCGTCTTGTTAAGCCATTATTGTTATCGCTGCCATTAACCGCATCGACGTAATAAACCTGAGGGGGTCGGGGTTCGGGAACCACATATAAGACGACGTTATCAATGCATCCTGCCTGTAGTCTGTCTCCATATGTAGACTGTGTGCAACTGATGCCGAGCCGTTCGATATTCAGAAATTCTCCGACAGCGGCTAAAGTATATGTACCAAGCAGGACGCCATCGTCCTTCCGCGTAATCTCAAGCGTGAACATATCGGAAGTGGGGTCGTAAATTGCTTTGTTATGGTACCATGTGTTGAGAGCAAAAGGCATTATTGGTGAATCCCCACCACCATAGAGATCGTTCGTCCAATAGACTATACATGCCGAATTACCCTCATCCACGTGATGATAGCGCACGTGCCAATGGGTCGGCCCTTTCGTTAGCATATCCGCATCCCACAAGCCTAAGTTGAAATAAGACCCCCATTCGCATTGCGTAAGGTTGATGTCAAACTCAAGTTTGTATTTTAGCGTTGGGTCGTAAGCGATTGGAATATATGAGTATGTGTACATGATATGGGAAAAGCAATACGTTCCGGTGGCTGGGTCCCATACGTACCTGTCAGGCCAACTGGTTATCCAGCCGGGGTCGGAAGAAAAATCCGTCTGGTAAACCACCTGCCAGTCGGCTGCTGCTGTGGTAACTATACCAAATATCAGCACAACCCCGCAAATTGTCAGACTTGACCGTTTCATTTTTCGTCCCCTTTCAAAAATGTATGTCAGATGTATTATGTCTGTCAAAATGAGTTGCAATCGCTCTGCTTGTGTAGAACCAAATTTTACCACAGAAAATCACCGATTGTCCAATAAATTCGCGGCTCATTTGCAGAAATAGGCCAAAAAGACCCCCAAAACACGCTTAAAGGGAGGAATATATCGCAATAGATGACCGGGAATTGTCGTGCGAATATCACCCCCATCTCCATCTTACGCCCCGGCTGCAAGTGCCGGCTATTAGCTACCCCCCTTCAGTCGAGATGAAAGTCACGCCAGAAATTTCAAAATGATATTTTTGTAGTGCTCAACCGCCTTTTCCACGTCGCTGATTTCAATATGTTCATCGACCTTATGACAAACATCAGGGTCGCCCGGCCCAAAGATTACCACCGGCGCGCCGAGCGAAACAAAGCAGGGACCATCGGTGGTGAAACCGACGGCTTTGGTTTTTGTAGTGCCGACGGCAGCACAAAAATCCCTGACAAAATCACACCTGTTATCTGTCTCTAATGGCTCCACCCCTCGAATCACAGAAACCTTCGCATCAAACCGAGGGTTCCTGGATTTTAACTTTCCGAAGATTCTCTCTAAATCGCTGATAATCTCCTGATGATTTTGCGAAGGCACCGTGCGAATATCTATTCCGAGAGTGCACTTATCCGGCACAATGTTGAGTGCCTTACCGCCGGCAATTGTGTTGATGCTCATAGAGCACTCGCCTAACAGCTTGTGCGGCTCAAAAGGGATTTTGTAGTTTTCCAGCTCATCTAAAACACACCGCATCGAGCTTATCGCATTTATCCCCAATTGTGGTGTTGAGCCGTGAGCGGCTTTGCCTTTGGTCGTAATCTCAAGCCACAGCATTCCGCGATGTGCCGTGACAATTTCAAAGTCCGTCGGCTCAGGGAGCACCACACCGGCCAGCCGCGGCAGCCACCCGCAATCGCCGGCAAATCTTTTCGCTCCGCAGCTATCGGTCTCTTCGCCTGCCGCAGCTAAAAATATAATGTCACCTTGTAATCTCGTGCCGGTCTCGACAATCTTTTCTATGGCGGTAACGATTGCAGCAATCCCGCCCTTCATATCAGCCGAACCCCTGCCGTAAATTCTGCCATCACTTTCGATTCCGCCGAACGGTGGATATTTCCAGTTTGCCTCGCCGGGTCCGACAACATCAAGATGGCATGCAAATAGAATCGCAGCCCTGCGCCCGGCTGATTTTACCTGTGCGATAACATTCGCTCTGGTCTGGTCCCAGCTATCTATCCGGACATCTACCCCTGACCGGCTAAGTTCGGCCCGGATTACTTCCGCCGCAGCCAATTCACCGCTCTGTGCGGTCGTTTCGGCTTGAACAAGTTTTCTCAGTAATTCCTTCATAGCAAGCCCTTCTTAATGAAATGACGAAGGGCAGGCAATTATAAACCCCGTCGCCGATAAATCCAAGTCTGCACCCGGCCTGCTTAAAAATAAAAAGCGGAAAAATTTTGTTGCAGACTAAACCATAACAGATTTATAATACAGAATTCAAAAAATTTGGACGCCGCACGAAGGAGTATAAATGGGACCTATATTGAATGGGTTGACAAAACTTCAAAGCGTTGAAAATCGTCTGCGGGCTGGAAAGGCAAAACTTACAAGATGTAGAAGAAACGTAATTATCCAGGAAAATCAGATCAGAAGCCTTCAAAATGCCCTGGAAGCTAAAAAAGAGGAGACTCAGCTAACCAAGGTCCAGTTCAGCCGCTTGGAATTGGAGCTCAAAGCCAGAGATGAAGAAATAGCCAAGCTCCGGGCAGTGCTGAACACCGCAAAAACCAATAAAGAATATGCCGCAGTCCTCACCCAGCTTAATACCACCAAAGCCGACAATTCTAAAGTCGAAACCCAGGTTCTTGAGCTATTAAAAGATATCGAGGCCGATGAGGCCGAGGGTAAAGAGCTCCAGAAGCAAATAGACCAGCAGAAACAGCAGCTCGATAAGTTGCGAACAGAATCCGAGGTGCTGGCAAGTAAATACCAGGCTGAAATCGACCAGGTACAGGCTGAGTGGGACGACGCGGCCCGGACTATACCGCAGGATGTGTTGGAAATATTCAAACGTGTCGCTGAAACATACGATGGCCAGGCCGTCGTGGAGATTGAGCAGGAAGACAAAAGAGAGACCTATAGCTGCGGCGGCTGCTTTATGGGCATTACAGCGGAGTGCGTCAACTTACTTATGACCAAGGATGACATAATCCGTTGTCCAAACTGCACAAGAATACTTGTGCTCGGCAGCTCACAGGATTAATCGACCCAAACAGTATATTTAATTCACTTATGACTGAAACCCCATGTGCAATCCGTTGTTGGATACAATAATTGCTTACATAGATGGTGCCAGCAGGGGCAATCCAGGCCCCGCTGCTGCTGCGTTTATCTTGACCGGCTGCGATGAGACCCAATTACAGGCGAAGGCATTTTTTTTAGGCGAGACTACTAACAACGTAGCTGAATATACTGCTGTTGTAAAAGCCCTCGAGGCCGCAAAACAGATGGGGGCAAAAGAGCTGATGGTCTTCAGCGACAGCCAGCTTCTCGTCAGGCAGCTTAACGGCGAATACAAAGTAAAAAGTGAACAGATTAGACCCCTTTTTCGCCAGGCAGTTGACCTGCTTGCCCAATTCAAAGACTGGAAAGTCCGGCACATTACCAGAGACAAAAACAAGGAAGCCGATAAGTTCGTAAATCAGGCGCTGAATCTCGGGCGTGATGTTGAAGGCGAATCGGCACCGACTGCACAAAATAAAAAACCGATTCGTCTCGGTGTGCTAATCAGCGGCGGCGGCACTACGCTGATGAATATCCTTGAATATATTAAGCGAGGCCGATTAAACGCCGAAGTCGCGGTGGTAATAAGCTCACGCTCATCCGCAGCCGGCGTCGAAAAGGCAAAAAGTGCCGGACTGAACGTCCAAATTATCCGCACAAAAGACTATCCCGACATCGACCAGTTCAGTAAGCGCATTGAAGAGGAGCTCGTCGCCGCAAATATTGACCTGATTATTCAGGGCGGCTGGCTTTGCCTGTGGAAAATACCCGCCCAATACGAAAACTGCGTGATGAATATACACCCTGCTCTGCTGCCGAGCTTCGGCGGAAAAGGTATGTGGGGACATTACGTCCACGAGGCAGTTCTTGTAGCAGGATGCAAAATAAGCGGCTGCACCGTGCATTTTTGCACAAACGAGTATGATAAAGGACCTATAATCATCCAGCGAGCCTGTGAAGTTAGAGACGATGACACGCCGGAAACTCTTGCCGCCAGAGTCTTTGAGCAGGAATGTATCGCATATCCGCAGGCCATAAAATTGTTCGCTGAAGGCAAGTTGGTCGTTCAAAACGGAAAAGTAAAAATAAAATCGTGAAACGAAAATTGTGAGTCGAATCTCTAATCGCAAGCCACAGGGTAGAAGACACCGTCTATGAACAAACGGCAGAAAGCGATATTGATAGAGTTTATAACCGTAATAGTCATTACAGCGATTGCCGTCGCAGCGATGATTAACTTCAAGGATTGGGTCAATCGCTCAGAGGCAATAGGGGCGATGAATCAGCTTGGCGAGGTGGTCCTCAAATACCGAAAAGAATACGGCTCGGCGCCTCCCGAATCTTATGTCAATGAAATCAAGAAGAATCTGAAAGGATGGGTTCGGCTCGGTGACCTCAAGTACAGAGCCCAATGGCTTGACCTTGATGCAACGCCCGATGAAATCCTGGCTTATACCGAAAAAAATTACCCTTCATCACTGCTCAATGATGGATACGTGGTCCTTCGGCTGGGTAAACACGAGGAGGCTGGTCGCGTGGAGTGGATAGATAAGCGCCAGTTTGAGAAATTGTTAGCCCAACAGCAAACCAAGATGGAAATTGATATGTTACGCAGGTAGGGGAAACTATTTTTCATTCCCCATTTTCAGCTACTGGTGTCCTCCGCCACAATTTTTTCCTGCCGTCAGGTATCAGCAAGAAGGAAACCTTAGCCGTCATCCCTCTGCTATTGCTATTATGCAATGGCGGGCTCGCTCTTTTCTTTCTTAGGCTCTTTTACCTCGATACCTTCGAGTTTCAAGTGTTCTTCATCCTGCACGTCAATTCTTATAAGGTTCTTGCCTTTGAAGTTTCCTGCAAGCACAGCCTCCGAAAGCGGGTCTTCTATATAGTGCTCGATCGCCCTTCGCAGCGGCCTTGCCCCAAATTCGGGGTTGTATCCTTTACCAATGAGAAATTCCTTGGCCTGCTCGGTCAGTTCCAGTTTAAAACCATGTTCCGTCAGCCGCTTGAATACTTTCACCAACTCATAATCAACAATAGTCTGCAGGTTTTCTTTTGTTAGTGCCTTAAAGACTATTATGTCATCAATTCGGTTTAAGAACTCGGGCCTGAAATGATGCTCGACCTCTTTATGAAGAATCTCTTTCATTTTCTCATAATTCGACTCGGGCGTCTTCTTGCTGAACCCGAACCCGGCCTGATTCTTTATCAAATCAGCACCGATGTTACTGGTCATAATGAGGATTACGTTCTTAAAGTCGATGCTTCGCCCAAAACTGTCGGTTAGTCTCCCCTCGTCCATAATCTGCAGAAGTATATTGTAAACATCCGGATGGGCCTTTTCTATTTCATCTAAAAGAAGGACAGCGTAAGGCCGCCGCCTAATCCTTTCGGTCAATTGTCCGCCTTCTTCATACCCCACATACCCCGGAGGAGCACCTACCAGCCGGCTCACATTGTGCTTTTCCATAAACTCGCTCATATCCAGCCGTATAAGCGAATTTTTATCGCCGAACATAAACTCCGCCAGCGCCTGCGCAAGCAGCGTCTTGCCGACACCGCTCGGGCCTAAGAAAATAAAGCACCCCATCGGACGATTCGGGTCCTTCATACCGCTTCTGCTGCGTCTGACGGCCTTTGCCACGGCGCCGAGGGCCTCATCTTGTGAAACAACCGTTTTATGCAGCTCAGCTTCGAGTTCCAGAAGTCTCTGGGTTTCCTTCTTTTCCAGTTTCGTCAGCGGCACACCCGTCATATTGCTGACGACCTCTGCAATAATCTCGATATCCACGACACCGGTAATTTCTTTGTGTTCCTCGTACCATTTCCTATGTAGTTCCGCCTTCTCATCCAGAAGCTGTTGGGCCTCATCCCGCAATGCTGCGGCCCGCTCGTAGTCGGCGTTTTTGACCGCCTCGTCTTTTTCCCTTTGCAGCTTTTCAATCTTCGTTTCTATCTCGGTCACATCCGGCGGAGGTGACATATTCTTAAGCCGCACGCGGGCCCCCGATTCATCAATTACATCTATCGCCTTATCGGGCAGACACCTGCCGGTGACATATCTGGTCGATAGCTCTACCGCCTGAAAGAGCGCCTCGTCTGTAAACCGGACTCTGTGATGTGCTTCATAGCGGTCCTGAAGCCCTCTGAGTATATCCAGGGTCTCATCTTTCGTGGGCGGCTCGACAATTATCGTCTGGAATCGCCTCTCGAGCGCACCATCTTTCTCAACATGCTTCCTGTACTCATCCAGAGTGGTAGCGCCGATGCACTGAACTTCTCCCCTGGCAAGCGCCGGCTTTAGCACATTTGATGCATCGATAGCGCCTTCAGCTCCGCCGGCTCCTACCAGCGTATGAAGCTCATCGATGAACAAGATAACATTCTTGGCCCGTCTGACTTCGTTAATGACCGCCTTTATTCGCTCCTCGAATTGCCCGCGATATTTTGTTCCGGCCACCATCATAGCCAAATCAAGCACCACAATACGCTTGTCCTTGAGGATTTCCGGCACCTGTTTATTGACAATTTGCTGACTCAGGCCCTCTACGATAGCGGTCTTACCGACCCCGGCTTCGCCCAGCAGAACCGGGTTGTTTTTCGTCCGCCTGCAAAGTATCTGCACTAATCTCTCTATCTCCTTCTTCCTGCCGATTACCGGGTCAAGTTCGCCGTTGGCCGCTAATTCGGTAAGGTCTCTGCCGAAGCTATCCAGCGCAGGGGTCTTGCTTTTTGGCCTTCGCCCTATCGCCGCTGGCCCCATCTTCAATCCGAGGGCAGCAGGTCCATCATCTACTCCCGCTCCCAGCAGGTTTAACACCTCCTGACGCACATCTTCTAACTTCAAACCCATACTCACAAGTATCTGAGCCGCTATTCCTTCGGTCTCCCGCAATAGACCCAGCAGGATATGTTCTGTCCCCACGTAATTATGGTTAAGTGACCGGGCCTCTTCGATCGCGTACTCAATAACTTTCTTGGCTCTCGGGGTCTGTGGCAGTTTGCCCATTGTGACCATATCAGGCCCGCTCTTGACTTGTTTCTCCACCTCGAGCCGCAGCCTCTTTATATCGACATCAAGATTCTTTAGAACCGTAGCACCTACTCCGCTGCCTTCTTTGACTAATCCCAGGAGGATATGCTCGGTCCCTATGTACTCATGGTTAAACCGCTGCGCTTCCTGGTTAGCCAGCGCCATAACCTTACGTGCACGGTCTGTAAAGCGCTCAAACATCTTTTACCTCAAAATCGTTTTCAGAAGAAATTAAGCCAAAATCAATCAGCTTTTCTGTATTATACCATATACCCAGATTGTTTGTCAAATAAGCACAGGATGCTAAACCTGCGTTTAGGGCCGAATGGCCTATTCTTTTTCCTTATATGCCTAAGGTCAAGCCAGTGTTCGTTTTTCCGCGGTAGCGGTTTTCTTCCATTCGTAGGATTTTATCGACAAAAAACGCTGGTAACTTTCCGATTCCCTGCCTAAAAATACCCACATCTTGCGTATTGAAAAGCACTTATGGGAGCTTATCGCAGTTCCAGCTTATCGGCATAGGGCTTTTGGCAGGAAAAATTTGGAATTTCTGGACCTGTCCGGGGGTTTGCAAATCGGCAACCGTCCCAGAATGTGCGGCTGAAGACTTTGTGTTGTTTGAATAGATACCGCCTCTTATGCACAAAAAATAAATAAGAGCAGATTAGCTTTTCTCTTCGCTGTTGCTTTCTTCAAGCAACCTTCTGAGGTATTCATTCTCACGTCGGGTTGCCTCAAGGTCAAAGACATGATACTTGATGCACACCCGCAGGTAATCCAGCAACTCCTGCATGGTGTCGATGCTTTTTTCAAGCTTCGCATGGTTGGCTTGCACTTGCTCGGCAAGCTTGGCCAGCTTATCGTGGTGTGGGTCAATTACTTCCCCAAATTCTCTAACCAGCTCGTTAAGCTTTGCCTCCAATCTTGTCTCATCCATCACATCGCACCTCTCTCAAACGTGCCTTCTTTTAATCACCCTAATTTTAGAGAACCCCCGAAGCCCCCTTTTCCAGAGTATGCAGCAAAATTCATACCCAGGTGCCCAAAAATCCGCTTCCCAACCGATTTCAGCACATACTCCCATTAGAAAGGTAATCAGGCTAATCCTGCGTGTCAATTTTAAGTTTTGTTTCCGCTTTCCGAAGAGCAACTATTGTATGGATTAGACCCCTGTGTTGCAGAAAATCAACGTCGAAGGCCTGTTTTTGCTTTGATATTGTGTGCAAGGATTTGGACGAGAGATGGTTATCGTTCGCGTTGATTTTTATAAACGCCGATGCTGATTTTCGGCACTGTAGCGTGCCCTCTAAAAGGGTGGAAATCACCAGAAGATGGCGGAGGTATTGGATACTTGGTGAGGTGGGAAAATGAAGAGAAATTGACATAAGTGAATTAGAGATAAGAAATTAGGTGCAAAAGGGCAAGATGGTCAAAAATTAGCAATTTTGATTTGAAGCCAGATTCTTTGTATTGAAATTGGCTTTGTTTCGGTTTGTTTTCAGGGCGTCTGAAAAGCCGTTTATTTTCATATTCCTTTGTTAAAACAATAACTTACATTCATTTGAGTGTCCAGCAAATTGGCTTTGTTTTGCATAATTTAGTTCATTGTCCATAGTTCATTGGCCCCTAAGGGGTAAATTATATTGGTTATTCTGGAACTGCTGTTCCTTAGCGTGCGGTTCTCCGCGAGCTTGCCGCTCCTGGCGGGCATCATTCCCCCCCAAATCTTGTCTATATTATACCAAACCTCGCCTTTTATTCAATAAAAATCTAATTTTTTAGGCAAAAGTTTTTTGGTTTTGTTTGTTGGATTTTGGGGTAAAATGAATTTGGAAATAATAATTGCGGTTTTGGGTATAATAAACAGATGAACAGAAAAGAAGTGTCCATGGCCGGGAGCCGAGTAATGAAAAGCTCGTTTGATGAAGGCATTTATACCTCGATATCGCTTACTAAACTCGTCATATTCACGATAGGAAGGATAGCCGAGAATGGCGAAGAAAGCGCATATGAACGGATTGTGAAAGAATGCTTCAGTCTCTTCCCAAAACGTTTTAGCTTCCAAAGATACCCAGAATGGCCTGATGGGGCCAGGATTAAAATCGAGATATTACGTTGCCGCGACAAGGGGTGGGTAACAGGAAATGAAAAAACCGGATTTCAAATTACCTCTTTAGGAAGAAGAGTCGCTGAGGAAGTGTTAAAAGAATTGCAACAGGGCCCAGCAAGAGAATTGCGTCCCACACAGACTCGTGACCGTGGTGACACTGTAATTAGCTATTTGAAAAAAAGTGAGGCCTATAGGAGGTATCAGGAAAACAAAGAAAACTTCACCGTCACTGAAGAAGAACTCAGAAGATTACTCGTCTCAACATTTGAAACGCCACCTAAAGTCCTTGAACAAAATCTCAATTATTGTTTTGATCTCTGCGACAAATACGGAGAAAAAGAACTCTGTGAATTTTTGAAAAAGTGCCGTGAACAAAAGGCCTCGCTACTAAAAAGTTGGACGAAGCGCAAAAAAGTTAAACGCCGGAGGACCAAAAAATGAATGAAAGAAAGTTTGAAGAGGCTCAAGACTTACAGATAGATCCGAGGATAATTACACAGATGAGCCTTGAGACTATTCGCTACCTATACGATGCAGTAGTCGAACTTGTAACTAACAGTGATGACAGTTACAAAAGACTCGAAAGGGACGGTATTGTAGATAAAGGAGAAATTAGAATACGCGTTCGGAGATTAAAAGGTAGCAGGTGTGAGAGGCTTGAAGTAATAGATTTCGCGGAAGGAATGAACAAGGAAAAGCTTGAGAAAGCCTTGATATTTGCAGGTGAATCCAGTGGTTTTGAAGAGGGGAAAAGTGTCAGAGGATTTTTTGGAAGAGGGTTAAAAGAGGTTATCATAGTTTTGGGAAAGGGTAAAATTTACTCTATAAAGGATGATAAATTATCAATTGCTGAAGTGTGGATAGATAAAAAAACCAACAAGCCGAAGCGTATGCTAATTGAAAAGGCATATACTCCGACCAAAGAAGAAAGGGAAGAAATTGGCATTGCTGAGGGTAATGGAACGGCAGTAAGAATAATTGTGACAAACGAAAGGATAAAGTGCCCTCTTCTTGGAACTTTTCTCGCTCAGATTCGTGATCATTATGCTCTTCGCGACATTAATTCTTCAAGAAATAGAAAAATTACCCTTGAGTTTGAATATGTGGAAAAAAAGATTGAAAAGATGGTAGAGACAATTTCATATGAGGCACCAAGGGTCAAAGGAAAGATAGTTGTTCGGTCTATAAAGATACCTGGTTACGGAGATAATATTGAGTTGAGAATCTACGATAGCGACGAGGAATTAGAAAGCCCATTTAATAATCCTTTCGCTCGAGCAGGTTTATTAATAAAAACATCGGGTGCTATTTTGGATAATCAGCTTTTCAAATATCAGCGAGAGAAAACGGCTTGTTTTTTCTTTGGAGAAGTGATTTGGCATAATTTAGCTGATAGATTAAGAACAGGAGAATCACTACTTAACCTTAATAGGGTTGGTGTTGAATGGCGACAGGAAGTTTGCCAAGTTTTGGAGAGTGAAATAGAACGAGTTCTTGAACCTTTTATAGAAGAGAAAAGAAGGCAACTTGAGGTAAAACCGGCTCGTAGACCTTCGGAGAATTTGAATAAATTAAATAGGGTGCTCTGCTCTTTGCTGGACAGGCTTGCAAAAGAACATTTTTCTGAAACACGTCTTGATACCGGCCTTGGTGGGGATGAAAAGATAAAGAACTTAACGATTAAACCTCCATATGCAAACCTTGAGATTGATAAAGAACGACCTTTTTCTGTTTATGCCCCACTGACTATGGTTGGTATTGGCTCCGGTCCTTACCAAGCCGAAGTGAAATCCAGTAGCCCTGCCCATATCCAAGTTCTAAACCCCACAGTAACACTTCAACCTCATCGCGAACGTCCTCTCCTCTATTATGGAAACTTTCGAGTTTTGGGTAAAACAGATAAAGAGGAAGCAACGCTAACTTGTACGTTCGGGGAGCATGTAGCAACTGCAAATGTGAGGGTTGCGCCACCGGGGAAAATTGGACAGCGAAAGAAGGTAAAGCCCAAAGGGGGATTTTTCCGGGGAATTGAAGCAAATAGAGTACCGAACCCATCTCAACGAGCACATTATGACGAGCACAGTGGGATTATATGGATTTATGTAAAATTTCCTGGTATTAGTAAGTATTTTGAAGATAACTTGAATTTCAAAATGAGCGAGACATCACGACCAATGTATGCGGAATTAATCGGCGAAGCTTTCTGCCGGTTTATAGCCAGAGATTATGTTAAAGAGGGAAAAGTTCCTCTCCTCCCTGGGGGAGAGATAGAAGCTGTTACGATAGCTATGAATATGGCACAGGCGGAATATTTACATCAGATACATGATGCTGTTCTTAAACACGGATTATAACAAGGGCAATTGTATGAAGAATGTTCTTCTCGTTGAGCCAGCATACAATAATCCTTATCCGCCCTTAGGGCTGCTGAAAATCTCGACGTGGCACAAACGCAAAGGGGACACAGTTCAACTTATTAAGGACGCAATTCACAACCAACTAATTGAGGACTTTTTAGAAAATGAAAAATGTTATAAGAAGCTTAAAGACGATTATGACGTTATATATATCACCAGCTTGTTTACATATCAGGCCCACTATGTGATTGAGTCAATAAGATATTACAAGAGCAAGTTCCCGGATGCCCGCATAAGGGTAGGCGGAATTATGGCAACTCTTATGCCGGAATACATTGAGAAAAAAACGGGTATCAAACCACATATAGGGCTACTTCGTGGCGCTGAAAATTGCCCGCCAGACTATTCTTGGGAACCTCGGTTACCCTACTCAATCAGTTTTACCACAAGAGGCTGCCCAAGAAACTGTTCCTTCTGCGCCGTAAAAAAACATGAACCGATATTTATGGTAAAAGAAAATTGGCCTGCCGATATTGATGTTACTAAAAGAACGATAATTTTTTGGGATAATAACTGGCTCGCGTCTCCCAACTTTGAAAAAGATGTTAGAAGACTGGTGAAATTTCGGAAAGCTGGCATAACAGGGATCGATTTTAATCAAGGTTTGGATTGCAGATTACTCGATGAGGATAAAGTAAGGCTGCTCAGGCAAATAAGAATAAGACCGCTAAGGATTGCATTTGATAATTGCTCTGAGGAGGGGCATATACAGAGAAGCATCCAGTTAGCTCAAAAGCATGGATTTAGGGACATAAGAGTTTATGTTTTATATAACTCTGATGAGAATAATGATACGCCAGAATATTTTTACTATCGGATTAGTGAGATCAACAGGTTAGGAGCATTAGCGTATCCGATGCGCTTTCGGTCTCTTGACAGTGCTAACGGGCAGTACGTCTCTACTAATTGGGACAATAGGTTGTTAAGAGGTCTAAAGTTGAGTTTGATGTTTTATTATACTAAAGGAATGATAAGCAGAAGCCGTGAGGCCTTCAAAAACATCTATGAAAACGACGCAAAAGGATTCAAACGGAAACTATATGAGATATACGAAAAGGACAAGCATAAAGGGACAAGCCAGAGAAACGAGAGAGGAACAGGTTGCCTTTTCGCTCCGCCTGTGGCGGCCTCGCAATGACGGCGAAAGATGAGATTACTCTGGGTTCATCACGCGGCCGATAAACAAAATGCTGCCGGAACGGTTATCACGAATCACAAATAGAAACGGATGGTCCGCCCGAAAGACTATCGTTTGCGTCGGCCCCACTGACGTTAGCTTCATAACTACTCCTGTTGCTGCCGCCGCCTCAGTGCCTTCCTCGTTCACGTCAACGTAGGCCTTGTGGATGACCGCTGATATGAAAAGGTCTCTTTTGCCGTTGATGCCGGAAAAATCCGCTACGTCCGGGACAAAGGCATTCGTCATCCCCATCGCCTTGAGCACATCAGCCAGACTGAACTGGCTGGTCATCCTGAACTTCGGAACGAAAACAATAACCTCACGTTTGCGCAGCTCATTCAGCCATTTTGAAAGGTTGTCGATGGTGACCGTCCCCTCAAGCTCAGGCAGGCCATCTAATTTTTTTGGAAGCAGAATAATCATTGACAGCTCATTATTTACGTAGGGCAGTTCAAGCCCTTGAAAACTGTCGGTTTGGATGTAGTTAAAATCTGCTGTCTGGTTCATCATTGGGACATCGACTTTATTACCATTCAGCAGAGTGAATGGGGCGTTTTGAGTTTTTTCTTTTTTGAATTGCCTGGCCCAGTTACCCTTAAAGTAAATGGCGTTTGTCAAAACCAGCCGGGTCATCGAATCCAGGACGCCCTCGGGAATGAGATTTTTAATCTTGTTATTGGTCTGGTTTTCCACCCAGTCGTTGATGGTCTTGCGCGCCAGCTCGACAGCAGTTACAAAGTCAACCTCGTTGAGACAGCCGCCGTAGTCGGTTTCGATAAGATTCAAAAACTCCTTCAAGAATCCGTAACCTTTCTGGTCCCACAAAGCATTAGCAACACGAAGCTCGTATTTGCCCTTTTTGCCTCTGGCGTTCAGGTCCTTTATAATTTTCCCGAACGCCGAGGAAAATCGCTTATGCTCCCACGCTGTTGCTGTTATCGATTTTTCGTTAGGTTCTGGTGGAGCGACTTTTGGCCCGTCTTGGCGGGTGGGGAAGTGCAGAACCTTGGCCATCTGTGACTCGGTTTCACCTTGTGCCCCGGCATAGGTCATCGCCAGCGCTGTCGAGATGCTGTAGGGTGAGAAGAACAGATTTCCTTCTCGGTCTCGCAGCTTACCATACAGCTCCAGAGCAAATTTGTTATTCCCCTTCACAACAGCTTCCCTCTCTTGGTTTTCCATCAAGGTCTGGCCCTCATCGCCGGCGTAATTAGCCGCAATTGCCATTACCGCCGCTAAGACAAACACCCATTTAATTGCTCTCATATTTAACGTCCTTTTATAGCCTTCTATTGCTCCATCATACATATTTGCCCCAGATTATCACACCAACGACAGCTAATCAGATGGCATCGATTGCTAAAAATTGGTCAAGGAGGGCTGAAAACACCGGCCAAAATGAGTCGGTTGCCCCTTTCAAAACCATATTTTCCACTAATTGCCTCATCAGTTATTGACAAAATCAAACATTTATCATATTATACATTGTGGTGGGCATTGGCTGCGAAAAAATCCTTTTTTGAAAGAGGAAGGCCATGGAGCCGGGAAAAGACAGCTTTTTATGGCGGTTTAAGTGGCACATCGTCATTATATGCGCCGCGTTAATAATTGTGTTTCTGCTGGCAGTCTTCACCGACATATTCCAGACTGCTGAGGCTGGTTTGCTGCGGAATCTGGTTTGGCTGCTTGGCGCGCTGATATTTTTGAGTGCGCTTTTAGCGATGCTCTCAAGGGTATTCAAGATGCTCGATGCACTCCGGGACAATAGTGCAAAGCTCGAGCAAGTCACCAGTGCCCTGGAGAAGATTCACGCGGGCCTTGCGCAAATAAATCAAAGCACCCGCCTTAGCGAAACAGCAAAGGCGATTGCATTTCGCGATGTAGATAAACAGTCTCTTCGCGAGGCCGTTTTTGATAAACTCCAGCAGCACGATTTTGATGCGGCTTATGAAATAATCCAGGAAATTGCCAAGCGCCCCGAGTATAAGGAGCTCGCTGACCAGTTACGAATCCAGGCGGACGAATATCGGGATGCAACCGAGCAGGAACGGATAAACCAGGTCATTGCGCTTATCGAAAAGCTGCTGGAGGACTTCCAATGGGCCAGGGCAAGCAGCCAGATTGAAGGGTTAATCAGGGCCAATCCGGACAGCGAAAAGGCAAAAGCGATGCGGCAGAGACTGTTCGATAAAAAAGAGGAACGCAAGAGAACGTTGCTCGCTGCCTGGGACGATGCTATCAAACGCCAGGAAACCGACCGCAGTCTTCAGGTTCTAAAAGAGCTTGACCTCTACCTCAGCCCCAATGAAGCACTGGCCCTGCAAGAAGCGGCAAAGGATGTCTTCAGGACAAAACTGCACAACCTCGGCGTCCAGTTTTCTATCGCTGTCACCGAAAGGCGATGGGCCCAGGCCCTCGATCTCGGCGAGCAGATTATAACTGACTTTCCAAACAGCAAAATGTCTGAAGAAATCCACGAAAAAATAGACATCTTAAGACAAAAGGTCCAGTTCCAGCAAAATTAAAACCCCCCGTATTTTATTCCTTCGAAGGTTATTTGGCTACAAGCGGTTTCATAACCTAATTAAAAACCCCATTATCAGTATAAAAGAAGCATTTTTTCGGACTTATGAAACTGCTTGTAAAGAGTTTATATAATGAAATTTGCTATTGCTATGAAGCCAGATATGATATTAAATGAAATTTGCTATTGCTATGAAGCCGGATATGATATTAAATTAAATTTACTAAATTTACTATTGCTATGAAGGAAGTCAGGTATGATATATAATTATGCCCCGATGAAAGACAAAAATTTATTTATTAAAATTTGCTATGAAGCTGGATATGATATACAATTATGCCCCGATGAAAGGCAAAAAATTATTTATTAAAACTTGCTATGAAGGCAGATATGATATATATATGTCCAGATGAAAGACAAGCAGGGGAATGTGTGTTTGTCGGTTTATTTAGAGCGATTCCGCAGCAGAGAGGTTGTGCATAAACCGCGGTGGCTGACTGTCGCTATGAACAGGACAAAGGGGAGATGTCTGCAAATAGTGGATATGATATAGGGAGCAATGGAGCGAAAGAGCCCGGCGTAATGAAAGGAGGCGATAACCATCAGCTATAGTCACAAAGCAAGAGGAAACGGTCCGGGCGAGTCGGAGGATGAAGTGTCTTGCCATATTCTAATGTGGTCGTGAGTGTAGAAAATTGTGAACCTTGTAAATGGGTAATTTAAGGAAAATTAAGGAAAGGAATCAGTTATGAACAGAAGGAAAACAAAAGTTTCGGTAGTGCCGCATGGTTGGATGCGGTTTTTGGCAGGGATGGCCGTGCTAATGTTCTGCCTTTCGCTGTTCTGCTCCAATGCCTGGGCAATGCCGGACGCAAATAACACCGGCTCAGGCCCACAGTGGGGTTGGAAATTTAACGGCGGTACAACCCTGTCTGATGGAACTGACACCTTAATTAGAGGTGGAGCTACGAGTGGCGATGGTGCTTATGGCATCGTTGTTATCGGCGGCACTCTCACAATCCTAAACAACTTTAGCGGCATACAACCAGGTAGTCTAATCGAGGGCCAGGTTAATGCTGGTGACCGTGGCTTTGGTTTGGCCACTAGGGCCTCGATAGACACCAATAATCTTGGTGGGACGATTAGGGGCAAGGCATCAGGAGACAGGGCCTATGGTATCTTCGCCAGCAACTCGGGCTCCAATATCACCACCGATGCGATTACCGGGACAATTAGTGGCACGGCCGGAGGAGATTACGCATACGGTATGTACAGTTGGAACAATATCACCACCGGCGCGATTAGTGGGACGATTTCCGCCGATGCGACGGGTTCCGATGCGTATGGCGTGTATGCCTCGTCGGCCTTGACGATTAACGGCGGTATCGGCAGCAGCGCCAATATTTCCGCCACGACGCGCGACTATTCCGGGGCGTATGGCCTGTATGCAGGGTCGGGCGGTTCAGATTTGACGATTAACGGCAATATTGATGGGACGATTACCGCTGATGCGAACCGTTACGATGCGTATGCCCTGTATGCCTATGATGATATTAATATCACCGGCAATATTAGCCACACTGCCCATATTAACGCCACGGCCGGGTATACCTGGGCCTATGGTTTGTACAGCGAAAACGGCTCGATATACACCGGTGCGATTGATGGGAACATTGCCGCCACGGCTGGGCATAGCTGGGCCTTTGGTTTGTATGCCAACAACGATATTACCACAGGCGCGATTGATGGGAAAATTGTCGCCACGGCAGACCACCGGGATGCGTATGGCCTGCGTTCAGGTTCGGATTTGACGATTAACGGCGGTATTGGTGGGACGATTACCGCCGATGCGAACCAGTACAATGCGTATGCCCTGCGTTCCAGTGGGGATATGAATATTGTCGGCGATATTGGCCACGATGCCCATATTACCGCCACGGCAAGAGAAGGAGACCGGGCCTATGCTTTGTTCAGCGAGTGGGGCAATCTCACCGTCGGCGCGATTGATGGAAACATTGTCGCCACGGCCGGGGGAAGTTATGCCCGTGGTATGTTCGGCTGGCAATCTATCACCACCGGCGCAATTGGCGGGAACATCACCGCCACGGCCGGGGAAGACAATGCCGCTGGTTTGTTCAGCGGCGGTCCTCTCACCGTAAACGGCGCGATTACTGGGAACATTACCGCCACGACCGGAGGAGACGATGCCCGTGGTTTGTTCGGCGGGGACTCTATCGACGTCAACGGCGCAATTAATGGAACCATTACCGCCACGGCTGGGGACGATGATGCCCGTGGTTTGTACAGCCCGAGTGGCTCTATCACCACCGGTGCGATTAATGGGACGATTATCGCCGATGCGAACTGGGACGATGCGTATGGCATATATGCCTATGGCGATGTAAATATTGTCGGCGGTATTGGCAGCAGCGCACGGATTTCCGCCACGGCGCGCAACGGTTCCGATGCGTATGGCATATATGCAGGGTCGGGCGGTTCGGATTTGATAATTCATGGCGATATTGATGGGACGATTTCCGCCACGGCAACAGATGGTTCTGATGCCTATGCCCTGTATGCCTATGATGATATTAATGTTGTCGGTGATATTGGCAGCACTGCCCATATTACCGCCACGGCCGGGGAAGACCGGGCCTATGGTTTGTTCAGCGAGTGGGGCACTGTCACCACCGGCGATGTTAATGGGACGATTATCGCCACGGCCGGGGGAAACAGGGCCCGTGGTTTGTTCGGCTGGGATTCTATCACCACCGGCGCAATTAATGGGAACATTACCGCCACGGCCGGGGGAGACGAGGCCGCTGGTTTGTTCAGCGGGGACTCTCTCACCGTAAACGGCGCGATTAATGGGAACATTACCGCCACGGCCAGGGGAGACAAGGCCCGTGGTTTGTTCGGCGGCGGCGATATCACCACCGGCGATATTAATGGGAACATTACCGCCACGGCCGGGGAATACTATGCCGCTGGTTTGTACAGCGCGAACGGCGATATCACCACCGGCGATATTACTGGGACGATTACCGCCACGGCCATGAAAGACGAGGCCGCTGGTTTGTTCAGCGCGAACGGCTCACTCACCACAGGCAATATTGAGGGAATGATTACCGCCACGGCCAGGCAAGACTATGCCTATGGTTTGAATAGCTACGGCGACCTCACCACCGGCGAAATTAACGGGACGATTATCGCCACGGCCGGGGAAAACGTTGCCTATGGTTTACGCAGCCACGGCGACCTCACCACCGACGCAATTAATGGCACAATCACCGCCGAGGCGCTCACCGGTTCCGAAGCGTATGCCTTGTATGCCGAGTATTCCGACCCCAATATAAATATCGGCGATATTGGCAGCAACGCCCTGATTACCGCCAGGGCCAGGGACGGCGATGCCTATGGTTTGAAGAGCGATTATGGCTCTATCACTACCGGCGCAATTTATGGCACAATCACCGCCGAGGTAACCGACGGTGATGATGCGTATGCCCTGCATTCCTGGTCGGGTTTGGAGACTGGTGATATTGGCAGCGACGCCCATATTACCGCCACGGCCGGGGAAGACTATGCCGCTGGTTTGTACAGCGAGAACGGCTCACTCACCACCGGCAATATTGCTGGGACGATTAGCGCCACGGCCGATAGAGACAGGGCCTATGGTTTGTACAGCAACGGCCCGCTCACCACCGTCATCACGGGAACCATTAGCGCCCACGCCGGCAGGGATTATGCTTACGGCATTATGTCGCCGCACGGCCCGATGAACGTCACCATAGCTGGCGGAACTGTCCGCGCCGTTGCCGACGATGGAACGCATGCCGCCGCTATTCTATCCGGGAATTTCGATGATAGTGTTAACATCGCAGCCGGTTCCACGATAGTCGGCGATATCGACCTGGCCTCAACGACTGACAATGACACGCTGACCCTGTCGGGTATCAATACAAGGAACACCGCGCTCAACGATGATATCCTGAAAGTCGAGAATATAAACATCACCGGCGGCAGGTGGTATATCAACGGCAACGTTTACAACAACGAAAACGGCACCGTGATGAGCGGAGGTATCCTTGGTGGTACCGGCACGCTGGGAAAACTGAACGTCACTGGCGGCACACTCGCTCCGGGCAGCAGCATCGGGACGATGACCGTCGATGGCAATTTGACGCTCGGTTCGGGCAGTACCTTTGAGGCGGAAGTGGCCAACAACGAGACCGCCGATAAGGTGGTTGTCACCGGTGCGGCCGCTGTGAATGGGACGATACGAGGTAAAGCTACCGAGCTCATTAAACATTCGTTTACCGTGCCGGTGATTGACGCAGCAACAGGATTAACCGGCACGTTTACGAGAGATACGTCGTTTCTGAGGTATCACGTCAGATACGACCGAACGAATTATGATGTCCTCCTGGATGTTGAACCGACCATAACAGACTTTTCACCTTACGCAACTACGAGTAACCAGCGTTCTGTCGGCTGTGCGTTGAATGATTTCTTTGACTTACACAGCGACGACGTGGTGATCGATGATGTGCTCGAGGCAATGTATGACCTGCCCGATGGGGCGGCGGTCAGGGCGGCCTATAACCAGATGATGCCGCAGGATGCGCTCGGCCAGTCGGAGATAACCAGAAACGCGATGAACCAATACGGCGAAAGTGTTTTTGGCCGAATGGACAATGTCCGCAACGGCAGACAATATGCAATGTCGGAGGACAGCCGTTATCTCCTGGCCAGTGCGGGCAATTCGGCGGCATTACCGCCTAAAACCAACGAATGGACGCCCTTTGCCAAGGGATTCGGAAGCTGGGGCGACCGGGACGCTGAAAGCGACATCGCCGGCTATCAGTATAATGTCTATGGGATGACAGGAGGTATAGATAAGCTGGTCTCTGATAATACGCTTGTCGGTCTCAGTGTCGGTGGTTCATGGGCCAACGTCAGTTACAGTCAGTCTGGTACTAGCTCGGACATAGATTCCATGCTCTGCTCATTGTATGGGTCCTATTTTGTAGATGACTGGCACGTTGGCTTGACCGCAGGGTACGGTCATAGTTGGTATGACTCACAAAGAGGCATTCATTTTATTGGCAGTCAGGCCAAATCAGACCATCAAGGCAATGTGTATTCTGCCGCGGTCGAGCTTGGCAATAACTTTGGCGGCAAATCGATGCTTTTAGAGCCGGTCGTTGGTTTAGGTTATACATTAGTGCAGGAAAGCGGATATACGGAGAAAGGAGCAGGCGCTCTGAATCTGAAAGTTGATTCGGATACAGCGGATGGTCTTTACAGCAAGCTTGGTATTCGGGCGGCTAAGGAGTTCCGTCCGGAACAGAATCAGGATATGAAACTGGTTCCTAATGTAAGTATGTTCTGGATTCACGACTTTGCGGACCGCGTGAAGTTGGACAGCTCATTTGTCGGCGGCGGCAGTTTCACAACAGAAGGCCGCGAGCCTGTGCGTGATACGTTTAATCTCGGTGCAGGGTTGAATATCTACCTCAAGAACAATGTGCGGCTGTTTGTCGATTACGGCTGGCAGTCGGCGAGTAATTTCAACTCTAATACGGTGCAGGCAGGAGCTCAATGGTCTTTTTGAGATGACAACCTGACTCGCTTTCAACAAAAAAGCCACCTTTGCGGTGGCTTTTTTGTTGGACTCGGTAAAGGGTGTAGGAAAAGAATTTTCTCACGTCGTCGGGGTGACACGCCGCAGGCGGACCAGAGGGGCACCAGCCCCTTCGGCCTCGTTCATACAAGGATAAGACTGTTTTTGGAAAACACCGATGCAAACTTTTTTGGATTCACTATCCCTGGCGAAAGAGAATATGCTGAACAATCCCGGTAAATCGGGACAGACACAAGAAATGTGTTTGTCAGATTAAGTATTGGCCACTACAAATAAAGTCAATTAGAACTACAAAGCTGACACGCCTCTGGCGGGTTTGGTTCGGCAGGCGGTTTCATCATTCAGTAAGCCTTGGCGTTTTTGTTACCGCCGCCGATATATTCCGGCACAAGCTCTTTAATTTTCTCAACCATCCGGCTATGGCTTTGTGTTTTGGTGATAGTTATCAGCTCGTTTATGCCGGCCCGCAGCTTTTCTCGGTCCATTGGAATATTCTTCCATATTCGGATTTTGGGATGGCCTGTGCGAAGCATATCTTCGCCTTCTATCGAAAGCTCCTCAAAAAGCTTTTCACCTGGCCTGGTCCCTGTAAAGACCATTTCAATATCCTCTCCGGGCCTGAAGCCGCTGAGCGTAATAAGCTCTCTGGCCAGGTCAACGATTTTTACCGGCTCGCCCATATCGAGCACAAAGATCTCTCCGCCTTTGCCCATCGATGCCGCCTGCAAGACGAGCTGGCTTGCTTCCGGTATGGTCATAAAGTATCGCTGCATCTCAGGATGCGTGATGGTTACCGGACCGCCTTGCGCGATTTGCTTTTTGAAGATAGGGACGACCGAGCCATCCGAACCGAGCACATTGCCGAACCGCACAGTGACAAAGTGCGTCTTGCTTGTTCTGCTCAAATCCTGAATATACATCTCCGCAATTCGCTTTGACGAGCCCATTATGCTGGTCGGATTAACAGCTTTGTCGGTGCTAATCATTACAAGACTTGTAGTGCCATACTCATCTGCAGCATCAGCGACGTTTTGTGTGCCTATAACATTGTTCTTGATAGCTTCTCCAGGATTAAGCTCCATTAAAGGCACGTGCTTGTGAGCGGCAGCGTGAATAACAACCTGCGGCTTATGTTTTTCGAAGATTTCTCTGACGCGTGCTCTGTCAGTAATGTCGCAAATAAGTGCTTTGATGGAAACCGCTGGAAACTTCTGATGCAATTCCTGCTCTATGTAGAACAGCGGGTTTTCGGCCTGCTCAACGAGCATGAGCAGCTTTGGATTAAAATTACACAACTGCCTGCACATTTCCGAACCGATGGAGCCGCCGGCCCCGGTAACGAGGATTATTTTGTCTTTCGCAAAAGCCTCTATTAAATTCAGGTCAAGCTGAATAGCTTCTCTGCCGAGCAAGTCGTTAATATCGACATCTCGAATCTGAGAAACGCGATACTTGCCCGAAGCGATATCCGTGATTGATGGGACGGTCCGGAAGCGAATTTTGGTGCCTTCGCATACCTGGATAACTCGCCTTAGCTGCTGATGGGTTGCTGACGGCATTGCGATTGCAATCTCTTCGATGTTGCGGTCTGCGCAAATCTTAGGCAGCTGCTCCACAGTAGCAAGTACAGGTATGCCGTGAATGTCGATACCATGCTTGGTGGGGTCGTCATCAATGAAGCCGATAACTTCGTATTGAGCTATGGGCATACGGTGAATTTCTCGCAGCAGCGCTTCGCCGGCGTTGCCGGCACCGACAATTAGAAATCGCTTCAACCGGCCTGCCTCGATGGTGCGAAACTCCTCGTAGTAAAGTCTTATCACCATTCGCATCCCACCCAGCAGCAGAAATGTGCCGAACAGGTCGGCCATAAATACGCCCTGGGGGACTTCGTTTATGTTCCTGACTACCTCCTGATAAATGCTCGGCGGCTTTTGAGAAGCTAATGGTCGTTCCGCAAATCTCGTAAACGATAATAATCCGAACCACAGAGCCACGATTATCAGGGTGCTGACAACCGATGCTCGAAGTATCCCAACAAGGTCTGACACGCTGACATATCGCCACCAGCCGCGATATTGCTTGAAAAACCCGAATACCAGTAACTTGATGACAATGGCGAGCAAAAGTAAAGGGGGACATTGGCCCACAAGCCAGCTTTGGGTAAACTGCATATTGTATGCCACCAGAAAGGAAAGCAGCAAAGATGCGGCGAAAGCAATTGTGTGGGCAAGTATAATCAGGGTCTTGTGGAAATGGAGCAACGCGGCAGGCGGAGCTACGGCCTCTAACAGATTTCGCGTCTCATCTTTTTGTTGCTGCGTATTCGTGTTTGAGTCAGGCATATTTTCTCGGCACTACAGGTTCGGTCCGTCGTTGCGCTCACCATTAAGAATAACCATACCTTGAGTGTGCGTCAAGAAGTTATTGCTCTGATTCTGGGCTAGCCAAGGAACATCGTATCCCCCTGGTAAGGATAAGGTGTATGACCGATAGGTGCTATAGGAAGCCAAAGAGATTATGGGAGGGGTTTGGGGAAAAGTGCCAACGCCGACTTTTTACGAAGTGCCTTTTATGACTTACAGAACTGGAACAAATTGATAATAAGGTTGACCGTGCCCTGCAGACGAAAAAAATAAGAACTGCAAGTCTTATGCTAAAAGCCCTCTTAAGTATTGAATCGCAGACACTCTCCTACAGTGTTCTGCGTCTGCGGAGCCAGGTAACAAAACCCACGCCAATGCTGCCGAGTAAAAAAGCTCCCGGAGCGGGGATAAGTGAGACATTTACATTGTCTAAGAAAGCATACGTGTCCGTCTTATCAAAATAGTCGTGTGCAAGGTCGAAGACGATTTTAACGTTGCTGTCGGCCAGAAGACCTGACACATCAAGCCAGATTGTGTCACCTGTCACTGTTACAAGCTCATCGTATTCGATAGCGCCATCGCTTGATAAAGAGAAAAAGTAATCATTGCCGTCAATGAAAATCAGAGGGGCATTGGTTAGGGGATTCAACAAAGACGCTGTGAATACATCAGTCTCTGGGCTGCCGGCTTCCATCACCAGGTCAAACGAAAGTGTCCGTGACCCGGCATCCATTGTAAATATCTGGCTCAGTGTGCTGTGCTGGAAGACCTCCTCTTCGTCTGGGCCGAACCTTGCTGACACATTAGACCACCATTCCACACGACCAGCAATGGTCCAGCCGGTTGTCAGGTCGGCGGAAAAGTCCCCGTTGGTCAGCCCGGCTTGGACTGGATGCGTTGAAACAAAAAGAAATGCGACACTCACAGCAACGGCCTTGAGAAACGTCATGTGTTTCATAACCTGCCTCCTTAAATTAGTAACGCAACTAACTTTCCGGATTAAACAGACGCGTATTGTATGGAAACAGAAGCATTTCGTCAAGAAAAATTGCTAAAAAATTGGGATGGGAAGGAAATATCGAAGATTCGGCTTTAGATGAATCGTATCCCCTTGTGAAGATAAGAGTTATGAACGATAGGCGTTATAATGAGCTAATGATACAGCACGGCAGGGAATAGGGAAAGGCCCTATATCAACCCCGATCTCTCATTTTTCAACATCCACCAAACCTCGCGAAGGTAAAGAAACCGACAGCCAGAAAAGCAAACCGCAGCCCCTCTTTATTGCTTTTTTATAGCATTATCAGTCGCATTTGACACTGGATGACATTGACCACAGCAAGACAAAAGCCCGCAGTCCTCAAAGTAATGACATTTGTGAGTGGTTCCACAAGATGGTATTGGATGAGTTTTACAGGATTGTGTTCCGCAAAAAGATATATAACACGCTTGACGAACTTCAGACTGACTTGGATACTTGGCTGACAGAATATAATGAGCAAAGGCCGCACAGCGACAAATACTGTTTTGGAAAAACCCCGATGCAACCATTTGCGGATTCGATACCGCTGGCTAAAGAAAGACTAATAAGCAACACCTTACAGACAAAAGAGCAAACAGAAGGAGCCTGTTTGTCAGATTAAGTACTGACTACTACATTTTATAGACAATTTCTGTAACCTGATTTTTTTTACCATACTCTTCGAGGTGTTTTTTTATAATCGTTTCAGAACTTTTGGATTTCAAAAGAACAAGCATATCTTTTCTTCCCTTATCTTCAATATCATAGAATCCCTCTTTTACAATAAATAATATTTCTTTTTTATCGTAGGGAATTAGTCCTAAAAACTTTTTTTGTTTTCTTTCTTGAACTATTAAGTGAGGATAACCAGCAGGAGTATCTGTTGGAGTTCCAGGCGGAGGAAGTGCTCTTTCAACAGAAAGCTTTCCTTCATATAAATGAGAATTTTTAAGTTCTTGAACTATTTTTTCAAGTGCACTTCTAAGCTCTTCCCTTTGGTCTTGACTTTGAATTGTTTTCATAGCCATATCCCTGAATACATTCTCTTAAAAGACCCTATGCCCTATCGTGCCCAACGCTATGCTCCGGTAATCGCGCTGTAGTTCTATCTGTTCACAACCAGATAATTCACGGCATGTGCAAGGACCCATACTGCTGTCGAACTTATCAAAAGTATGGCAACATACTTAATCCAATGGGCCATTGAGGCAGGCAGACCCATTACAGTAAGCCCGCTGCAAAGCTTTATGTCGAGATACCTCACGAAGGCGAGAACTGCTACCGTAACCCAGAAAACTACATCAGCAGTATGAAACATCCCGCCTTTATGCTCAATAATAAATACGATTGAAATAAAAAGGGTCATATTACCGAAAAACATCCAGAAAAGTCTCATTATGATGCCGAGTCCGCTGCCTTGTTTATCGGTGGTTTGGTCGTTTTGTATAGACATATTCCGTCTCCTAAAAAATCGCAAAAATCGATTCATTAGGTGGCGGCCCGACCACCCTGACATGCCTGCGAGGTTGTTGTAAACCTCACACCCTTTGATACCGCATTATATAAAGCCGGACTTTTATGTCAAATCTTATTTGGCAAAATTTAAGTGTCCACAACGTAAGGTTAGGGTAGGTTATTAATACCGATTTGTCCAACAGCAGTCAGGTATTAGTCTGAGAAAGAGAAGTGAAGAAAGTCAGAAAAGTATAAGAACCGGCAGATTAACAGTGGGGGTGGCCGCCATTTCATAACACTCCAAGGGAGAAACTGAAATACGGTGAGTGGGTTGATACCACATCACTCCTGCCCTGTGAAAAAAGACGCCTGAGCGATAACAATTATGCCGAACCATTTGGACTGCTCATAAAGAACAAACTGAAGGAAACGTTCCCACCAAACACTCTATTTCATAGGCTTTTTCCATATCGTAACTGGTTAATCAATGTCTGTGGAATATATGCTTCGTTCAATACCTCCGTGCCGGAGATTCTTAGGGCCCCAAAATTTTTCGCTTGTGTCTTACAGTAATTGAATAGACAAGTATAGTTGCAGAAATACATAGGACTGATTATAACATTTTCCTACATAAGCACTTAAATACAAAACGCATGGTAACTCAACACCCTTTAACGTTGGGTGTAAGAATAAAAACTGCTATGGGTATGCTCAAAACACCGTGCTATAAAACCTCAGTCTTTTTAGTCGAAACAAGTAAAAAGCGACATTGGGGGTCTGCAACAGGCATTTTCAAGCATCCCAGTTTTTCAATTGTCATAAGACACAAGGAATTTTTCAGTCACGTCCTAAAGCCTCTCGCTGTGCAACTTGACCAACTGACAAGGGATTTGACGGAAGTGTTAACCAAAATTAAATGTAAAGATATGGACGATATATTAGCCGAGACAGAAAAGGGACGACCAAAGAATTGGGAAAGACTGAGAGATAAGCCGACCATGCAAACAAAAGCATATATCAGGAAGGTCTTCAAAGAAAAAGGATATCCAGAATCTCTCCGTGAATCAATTTTGGAACCGGTGCGGAACAGATGTAATGAAGCAGGAGGCCGTAACAATTGGTGGAGAAAGTGCTTTGGTTACGCACTGGTATTCGCAGGTCCCTCAAAAGGTAAGTCTGGGGAGATTAGAATAATGCCGGGAGTCTTTGCCGGCCCGGGAGGAGTAGTAGAGACCGAGGGTATTGTTATCAGAAGGCCGGAGGATAAACAGGTCTCCGACAGCGAAATCAGAGAAAAGAGTGAAGTCCTCTGGCAACTGGCGAAGAATTTGAAAAGGCTCGGCTTTCAGGAGTATCAGGAAAGAAAAGATCGATAATTTGCAGTAATCAAGACTTAATCTGACACTTCTGGCAGGCTACCGGCACGCCCGTTTTTCTCTGCCATATCCATCTTCCAAATGTATCTCTGCGTTCTATAAACCACTATGCACAGAACAGCAATCGATATGACAAGAATATAGACCAGGATTTTTTCAATCCAGCCGATGCCAAACCATATTATAAGGCAGTTCAATATGATAAAGTATATCCGTATCTCCGTGGGTCCGGCACCCAAATACGTTATCTTAAGCTCGTTGGTTGCCCCAAAGGCCAGGTATGAGCTCACCATAAAACAGCCAAAAGCTGGTATCAAAAGGTAAACAATTTGCCTGTTTACGCCATCAAGCAAAAACGAATAACCTATCAACACCGAGCTCATAAACACAAAATCCAGAAAGTGGTCCATATAATAGCCCCATCTCGGGATACCTGTGTCCCTGTATCTGCCCAGAGCGCCATCGAAAGAATCGGTGAGCCACTGCAAAAACAGCATCAATGACGAACCCCACAACCAGTGATAATTGCTCCTCGCAAGCCAGCCGAAAATAATCAGGCCAATAGACCAGGGAATTGTCATCAACGTCAGATGATAACCCTCTATCCAGCCGGGAAACCGGCGCACATTGCTGTCGATGAGCCTACGCTCATATCCGGCCAATAAGGACTTCATCGGGAGTTTTTTATCCCCGCCAAAAGTTTTATCTACCATTTCCTTCCCCACTTGTCTCAATAACAGAGTCTATCGTTTTTCACACATCCAAAAACCCACAACACCCAAGTCAGGAACGGGATGTCTTGGCTTGGGAGGCGTAGTGCCTGTCTTAATCGCTTCGGTTCGTGAGTAACTTTACGAAGTCCTGAGCTTTCAATTCAGCCAGACTATCGACGATTATGTCCGCTTTTACTAAATCCGCTCGGTTCCTGGTAGTTGTAACTGCTACCACAGGCATCCCTGCGGCCTTGCCGGCCTCGATTCCCTGCACCGCGTCTTCCACAACTACACAACGGCTCGGCGGCAGCGAAAGTTTTTCAGCGGCCTTAAGAAATGTCTCCGGCGATGGCTTGCCCTCAGTTACATCCTCTTTGGTAACATAAGCGTCAAAATAATTATACAAGTGCAGACGCTGCAAGACAATATCCAGGTTGGCCCGTGGTGCCGAAGAACCAATCGCCAGGAGAAAATGATTGCTCTTCAGGTCATCAAGCAATGTCCGGACCCCCCCTGCCAGGACCAATTTATCTGCGATAAGCTCACGATAGCGCTGCTCTTTCCATTCAGACAGGCGACCGACTTCTTCTGTAGGCGGTTCCCTCCCGAGTAACATCGGAATTATCTGGTAATTCTGCATGCCGAACGTGCTGTAAAAGAACTCGTCCGAGAAGAAAAAGCCTTCCTTCCCTGCCAGGTCGTACCAAGCTTGCCTGTGAGCCCAGCCGGTATCGACCAGCACACCATCCAGGTCAAAAATAACACTCATTCTGCTATCAACCGATGTCATTTGCAGTAGTCAAAAAATTGCGAAAGCACAAAAATACAGACATGGCAACCCATCCAACTTTTCTGAATATATTAGGGATATGACAACTCTTTATCACACGAACCCACTCTATTTCGACTTCGATGCGCGCTCATCTTTGATTGGCGTTTTCACTTCTATTTTGTTGCCGTCAAGGATAACCTCTCCAACTTGCTTTCCAATACGAATCCCTACTGTTTGCGTTTGTGCCTGAACAATTCGGGTGTCACGAATCGTGTTATTCTTGAATAACAAGCCGTTCGTTTGCCCTTGAATGTGAATCCCAGCGGCTTCTCCGCCGGCGCCATTGTTTTCAATGATGTTATCCTCGAGGCGATTGCGATGCGCAGCCATTCCCAGCGACTCATCGCGGAAAAAGACTCCATCCTGATAGTTCAGACGGACAACGTTCCGACAGAGCAGATTGTCGGAATCCTTATGCCCGATGGAAATGCCGAATCGCTTATTTTCTTCCAAGACATTGTCTTCAAACGCGCCATGGCGAACCCGCCAGCACAAAAATAAACCATCTCCGCCATTGCGCCGGGCAATGCACTTGCGAACCACAGGCCGCTGCGACCCGCTGCCAGGGTGAATACCCACAGAAGCATTATCTTCACAAATGCAATCGAGCACAACGACGTCATTAGATTGTTGGAAACTAATTCCATCACCGTTGTAATTGCGGACAAGGCAGCCTTGAATGACTGTTCCAAAGGCACGGTAAAGAAAAATTCCTGCGCCTCGGCAGCCATTCAAGTGGACATTGGATTCCTTATTGCCGTCAATAATAAGATTTTCAATTCGTGCTCCTTCAATGTTGCAGGCACTGAGAACGGGAAAGACTGTTGCCGCTTTGGCCTTGTTGTCCACCATGCAGTCTGCCATCAGCGGGTTATCAATGGAAAACGTATTTCCCCCGCATCCGGTGATGCGAGCGACAGTGGTATGAAATCCCCCTGCCCTATCATCCCAAATCGCCACCCCACACCCAACCTTAAAGCCGGCCGGGTCTTCCACAGTGATTTGTTGCTCCCCAAAATCGCCGTCCAGAGCTAATGCGGATACAACCCCATCTGCTTTACGCAAAACCGTTTTTCCTTTCTTTCCCCGAACGGTAATGTTCGAGTGCAGATGCAATGAATCAAACATGACATACTCCCCTTCGCCGATTTCCACGGTGCCGCCTCCCAGACCAGCGATGTAATCGACCGCTGCCTGCAATGCCCGATTACCGCTTCCTATAAGGTCTGCATTATCTTTCCCGACCGTGATGGTGGGCAATTCTTTCATGGCGGAGTGCATGACCCGAGGTAGCTGTTGCTCCTCGGGCTTCGGTGAAAAATCCGGTCGAGTTTCCGATGGAGGCGAGGTGCTGACGGCACCGGCAATCAACGCGGGAGCTAAAACCGATATGAGAAAACTCGTTTTCATACTTGACCTCCGTGGCCTTCGTTGACAACTGTGTCCTGCTCAAATACGCCTGGTAACTATCTGCGGCTTAATTACTTCCAGGGTTGATTATTGGAGAGAACGGCAGCGTTGTCAATTTTTTTTGGGTATATTGTCTTGAGGTCCATCTTGTTCAACGTCAGCGAAGATGACCCTGAGATGAGATATTGATTGAAGTTTGCTCTCAAGCTTTGTTGTTTCTTAGAGTAGTTATACCGGCTGCCATAGAAAACTGCTGAATCGAAGACCCCAAAAGAAATTGTTCGGATTCCCTCTCTAATAGCAGGGTTGGAAGCGTTTAATACCAGACCGTAATTATGATATTAGGCTCGGTCTTTTTGCCCTGGACCTCACCTGTAGCAGTGTTGGTATGTTTTATGGTAATGCCGGGGTTTTGCTTTAGCCAACTACTGATTTGCTCATCAAGAAACTCCAAAGCGCCCGGGTGGAGTTTTGTAAAGAAGGTCTTTATGCCGGTGATCCGGCTGGTGGAGACTATTTTCTCGGCAATCTTTTTTTCGGCTGGCTTCGGCATCGGTATCTGAGGGGCCCCTGCTGCGCTGTCGGCAGCCAAATCCAGAGGCGAACGTGAAACGCCCGCCTGGGCGAGGTTGTCACTATCAAAAGGAATGGGCTTGTCGCTGTTTCTATCGAAGGGGAGCGGCTGAAGAGGTTTTGGGGGACCAAGGGGTTTGTTGGTGGGAAAATCCATAAGTAAGCTCTCCTTACACAATGAAAAAAATTAAAATAGCGGAAAATGTCTTTTACGCTATAACATTTTTAATTGGATGTATCCCCTGCTCGGTGCGTTTATCGAAGCCTTGCCGGAGAAATTAAGCGCCGGTTTTGTTTGTTTCGGCTGGGGCTTTTGGTGGTTCGTCTTTTGGTTTTTCGGCCTGGGCTTTACCGGGTTCCTCCTTGGGTTTATCAGGTTGGGGATTTGATGGTTTTTCGTTGGGCTTTTCGGTATCGGCCTTGGCGGCTTCGTCTTTTGGTTTTTCAGGTGGTGGTTGCTGGACTTCTTTGGCCTTTGCTTCTGCCTCTTTAGTTTTTGCTTCAGCTTCGGCTCTTGCTTTGTCAGCATCTGCTTTGGCTTTTTCAGCGACCTTTGCCTTTGCCTCAGCTTCTGCTCTGGCTTTTTCAGCGGTCTTGACCTTGACATCGGCATCTGCTTTGGCTTTTTCTGAATCGGTCTTAACGGCATTGGCGTCGGCTATGGCTTTACTTGCGGCAGTTTTGGCAGCTTCTGCTTCAGCTTTTGCGGCTGCTGCCCGGGCCTGGGCGGCTGTAGCATTAGCTTGCGCTCTTTCGGCCTCGGCGATAGCCTCTCTGACAGCTCCTCGTGCCTGGGCCTTTTCCTGTTCAGCTTGGAGGCGTGATTCCTCAACCTGGGAGGATTTCTTTTGCAGGTCCTTTTCGCGAGCATCTAAGCCGAAGACGTCCGAGTCCGATGGCGGCGTGGGTGGTTCGTGTTTTCTTTTTACATCTTCGACGGCTTCCGTTCTTGGCACACCGCCGGTAGAAATGGACGGGGTCAATATGAATATGGTCTCGACGGCTCGCTCTTCAAAGTCCCTGCCGGAGAACAGAGCGCCAAGTAGAGGTATATCTTTAAAGCCGGGGACACCGCGGACGACATCTCGCCTTTCAGTTTTTCTCATGCCGCCTATCACCAGACTTTCGCCCTGCCTGATGCGGTTTTCTTTATTTTCGATTTGTTTTTTGGTGATAATAGGCATTTGCTTGACACCTTCAGGGGTCAGCTTTGAGCCGAGAAGTATGTCTGTTTCCAGGCCGATGTAACCGTCCGCGAAGACGTGTGGAGTGATTTTAAGGGAGTCAACGACATCTATATATTCGGTTCTTGTTTCGGTAAAAGGATTACCGACATTGATGATAGTGCTTATCTGTTGGAGAGGTACGTGCTGACTTGATGAGACCATTGCTGATTTGCCGTTGACGACTTCGAGGGTGGGGTTCATCAGGATCTTCAGGTACCCTCTTGACTCCAGTAAATCAACTAAGGCCATAAAATTGTGACCTACGTACCCGATTTTAAGGCCCATTTTGGCACGACCGACCTCTCTCATAGAAGCGCCGGGGAATGCCGGTAGCACAATTGCTTCCTTCACTAAGTCAGATACGTCTTCCCCGAACGGACGACCTCCAGGTATTAACGAAATATCCTCACCGAATAAATCTCTGATTTTTATGGTGGTTTCCCTGTCCAATGTTCTATCTGCATAAACTTCGGAAATAAGGCAGTCTATTTTGACCTGAACAGGCGGGACATCTACCTCCTGTAACGTCTCAAGGACCGCATCAACATCAGCCTTCAGAGGACATCTTACTATCAACTGATTGGTAGCGGGGTTGCTGCTGACAGTATAATCAGTAACAGAGGTTGATTTGCCTTTTTCGTCAAAAAGCTGAGTTGCGAACTGGGCGTTGATAATGGTTTTCAATTCTTCGGAGGTATGGTACTTGCAGAAGTAGAATAGTTTCCACTCGGGCTTGCCGCCGACAACCTGCTCGACTATTTTGGGCGGAGCCTTGTAGATTTCGGGCATAGGAATGTTAGGTTCCGGAGTGGTTTTAAGGATCCCTACTTCTCTGATAATCTTGTCGGATTGGAGAACTGCGGTTTTTTCGCCAAAAGGATCTGCGCACCCTCCAGTGCAGACCACCACCGCAACCGCCGCCACCAGTAAGATTTGAGTGCGGCTAATTTTTTGGCTTTTATTGCCCATAATTGCGCAACCGCTGCCCTCTATCCGCATCAAAAACACCTAAGTGGTTGATTTTGATATAGATAAAGACGCGATTAAACTACATTATATTGCATCTTACTTTATCGTCAAGCATAATTTGGTAAATTAAGTAAAAATAATTTCTTTCTTGCCTAAACTAAAAGGTTAAACAAACGACGTTTTTTTGCTATTTTATCGGTTTATGGCGAAAAAAAGGGAAAAAACAGCCCGCCTTCGGCGGGTGGGCTTTATAGCATTGGGCTGCCCAAAAAATATTGTGGATAGCGAAAAAATGTTGGCAGAAATCGCTCAGGGGGGCTTTTTTATAGCCGCCCAACCCGATAACGCCGACGTTATTATCATCAATACCTGCGGTTTCATTGCCCCAGCAATAGATGAGTCGCTGGAAGCAATAAGGTGGGCCGTGGGCCGCAAACTTAATGGCAGCATCAAAAAGGTCATTGTTGCGGGCTGTTTATCAGAAAGATTAGGCCGGGAGCTTTTCAAGAAGGCCGAGGGCATTGACGCAATTGTCGGGCTTAGCGGGCGAGATAATATTACCCAGATAATCAAAAAGACCCTTTCCTCCGAAAAGCCGGTTACTTATTTAGACCGGACGTCACAGGTAATCAGCGACGACAGGGGCAGGTTACTTATTACGCCACGGCACTGGGCGTATCTTCGGATAAGCGAAGGTTGCAGTCACCGCTGCTCTTTTTGCACAATACCGGCAATCAAAGGCCGGTTCAGAAGCAAACCTGCGGAACTTGTTCTTGCCGAAGCGGATGAGCTGGTTTCGGCAGGGGTAGTCGAATTAAACATAATCGCGCAGGACATCACACGGTATGGCCGCGACTTGAAAATAAAAAATGGTTTAAGCCGGCTGGTAAAGGAACTTGAAAAAATTGCGGGGCTAAAGTGGATTCGGCTAATGTATCTATACCCGGCAGGAATCGACAAAAGGTTAATTGAAACCGTAGCAAAAAGTAAAAAAATCGTCCACTATTTCGATATTCCTATCCAGCACGCGAGCGACAAAATCTTGAAGGCGATGCGCCGGCCCGATACCAAAGAGCGGCTCAAACAACTGATTGAAAGACTGCGCTACGCGATTGCGGATTGTGTGCTGCGGACGACTGTGATAGTGGGTTTTCCCGGCGAGACAGATGAGCAGTTTGCTGAGCTGTTAGAGTTTATTAAGTGGGCTGAATTTGATGCGCTGGGGTGCTTTAAGTTCTATCCTGAATCGGGCACGAATGCTGCCAAGATGCCCGGCCAGGTGCCTGATGATGTCCAACAGCAGCGCCTGGAGAATTTAATGCTGGCGCAGCAGAAAATCTGTTTTGCCAAAAATGAAACCAGAATCGGCAGCAAACTTACCTGTCTGGTCGATTCCATCGACGGCGAGGACGTCGGCAAGGGGCGGTTCTACGGCCAGGCACCTGACATTGACAGTCTATGCATCATAAAGAATTGCTCGGCAAAACCCGGTGATTTTATCGACACAAAAGTTGTTGGGGCAAAAGACTACGATTTGGTCGTTGACCCCATTAGAAATTTCTCTCTTCCGAACCCGATTATGACTTGTTAGGGAATTTCTAACAGGGTAAACTTGCTAATATGGTAAGATTAGTTCCGAACATTCTGACCTTTGGGCGGCTTGCTTTAACGATTGTGTTTCTGGGGATGGTTCTTTACTCGCCCTACACTGCGAATAAGCCATTCTTTCTGGACGTGGCGCTTGTGGTTTTTGTGGTTGCCGGGCTGACGGATATTATTGACGGTATAGCAGCTCGCAAACTCAATGTTGCAAGCAAGTTTGGTCGAATGATGGACCCTCTGGTCGATAAAATAATGGTCTGCGGGGCGTTTATGTGTTTTGCGATAATCGGGGAGCCGAAGCTTTTCGGCCTCGGTTCGGGGATGCTGGCAGTTATTCAGTGGTCGGTGGCGTGGATAGTCACCATCAGAGAAGTTTATGTCACCGCATTGCGCCACGTTGCGGAGGCTCGCGGAATCAACTTTGCAGCCACCATTTCCGGCAAGGTCAAGATGTTTCTACAGTCTTTAGCCATCGGAATGGTGATTATAAAGACCGCTCATTTCCCGACCGCTATATTGGGACACTGGATTACTACGATGATGTTTGCGGTTATGTTAGCGGTTACGGTCATCTCGGGTATAAGAGCGACCCGGCGGAAGAGCTGGCAAGAGACAGTCGGCAAGGAGAAAGAGATATGAAACACCAATTTAGTCAAGCGATAAGAGTGGCGGCTCTGTGCCTGATAATTTGCACAGTTGCGTGTTCAACGCAAACCAAGAGCACACCAGAACAGACAGGCGTAGTGGATAAATATCATGAATTTCTGCCGGAGATTCCGAAGGGAAAAAGGTGGAAATTGGCTTGGAGCGATGAGTTCAACCAGAAGAAGCTCGATGAGAGCAAGTGGGAGATAATGGGGGACTGGAAACGGCGGGATGGCTGGTGGGTAAAAGAGGATTCTTACTTAGACGGGAAGGGGAATTTGATACTTCGCACAAAGAAGGACAGCGAGCGATATACGTGCGGGGCAATGCGGACCAAAGATAAATTTGAGCACAGGTTCGGATATTGGGTGTGCCGGTGCAAGTTCCCGAAGCAGCAGGGACACTGGCCTGCGTTCTGGCTGCATATAGGAAGCGTGAACAAGATAGGAGACGAGGGCAGGGATGGCACAGAGATAGATATTATGGAAAAGCCCTGGCTGGAGGACAAGATAACGCAGAATCTCCACTGGGACGGCTACGGCAAAGAGCACAAGCACGCAGGAAAGACCAGTGAAATAGCCGGCGTGAGCGAAGGGTTTCATACATTTGGCCTGCACTGGAAGCCGGATGAATATGTCTTTTACGTGGACGGCAAAGAGATATGGCGAACGAGCGCCGGGGGCGTCTCGCAGGTGCCGCAGTATGCAAAACTTACCGAGGAAATCGGCAAGTGGGGCGGCGATATAACGAAGGCGAATCTTCCTGACTACTTTGTGGTTGATTATGTTCGTGTGTACGATGAGGTGGAGAAAGAAGCGGGCACACCAGCAGACAAAAGAAAAGAGCTTATTCGCAAGGCCGCCAATATCGTGCCAACCAGGTAAAGTCTTTCAGATTGACCTGACCGCTGCGGTCTATGTCGGCGCCCCCGCACCAGTCGTTATTCTGGTCACACGCCGTCTCCAGCCAAAGGTATGCGAACTCTAATAAATCGTCCGGGTCAGTGACACAATCTTCGGTCAGCGGATTGGGATTGGGATCGACATCCAGGTCGATACCGGGATTATTTGCCAGTATCGAGGGTAGAACACTGCAATAGCCGGCTGTATTCAATGGATTGCCTTGCAGTTCCAGCTCTGTTAGTTGCAGCAAACCCGACAGCGAGGAAATATCGCTTATCAGATTGTATTTCAGGTCGAGCCCCGCCAGATTCGTCATCGCCGATATCGCAGCAATGTCCCGAATCCGATTGGCCTTCAGATCCAGCTTCTCCAAATCCTTCAGACCTGCCAGCGGCGTTATATCGCTGACCTGGTCAGCATCCAGGTCCAGTTCCCTCAGTTTGACCAGTCTCGCCAGCGCGGAAATATCGCTGATATGATTGTGTTCCAGGTCGAGATACTTGAGGTTTTTGGCATGTTCCAGGCCGGCAATGTCGGTTATGCCGAGGTGTCCTGCATCGAGATGGGTCAGAGACAGGATATCTGTGGTGTTAGGGTCGGAAATTTCCAGCTCCTCTTCCACCGCCGCTTTAAGATGGGCATCGGCAAAATAGACCCGCCCCTGGGCTGTAGTTATGTTTGCCCGCCAGGCCTCGGTCTGATTTTGCGGGTTCCATCCGTCACCCACGATTGTCGAACCGTCGTCGGAGATTGCCAGAGCACGGCTCAGTTTCCAGCCGCTCAGGTCCAGCCCCAAATCGTTTTGTAGAACATCCTTGAGCAGGCGCATTCCGTGTTCTTGGTCCCACATCATCGCCATCTGTTCATCAGAAGCGTCACTCTGGACATAACCTACTACAATTAAGCCGTCCCCGGAAATATCCATCGCGTGTGAGTGGTGACGCGGTAAGCAGGTTCCCAGCAGCGCCACCCCCATATCCCGGCTCCAGCGATACGCCTCGAACAACTGTGTCCGGAGATTATCCAGCCTGCCCACCACAACGACCCCGTCCCTCGAGGTGGCATTTGCCGTGTTTGCGCCAAAGGTAAGAGCTTCATCTTCCGTCCAGTAGATGATTCTACGGAATGGATATGTATCGTAGAGCCTGGAACCCACTATGACCCGCCCGTCGGCGGAGATGGCCTCTACATCAGTGGCCGGCTCTCCGTCATAAAGCAGATTCAAATATTCTATCTGCCCCGCCGGACTCCACCGATAGGGCAGATATATGCCTTCCGTACCCTCCGTCCACTCATTACCAACTACAATTGAGCCATCGCCCGTCATGCCGGTTACAAAGACGCTGCGGTTTTCCGCCGTGATGTGGTGTATACAGCCGGATGCATAATTCCAGAGAAAACCCTGGTAGCCATAAGGGGACCCGTCACTTTTTCTGCCCTGTCCCAGGACGAGGTTTCCGTCCGCCGAAACGTCAACGCCCCAGCTCTTAATCAGCCCTGCCGGAACAGGAACCCCGCTCATTCCCCCATCGGCTTTCCAGCGAAAGGCCTGCACCCCCGATGGCGTGCAACTGGTGCCTACTACGACCATGCCGTCTGCCGAAACCCCCCGAGGTTCGCTGCATGTGCCGCCCTGCAAAAAACCCAGACCCTGGAAACTGGCCGCCCCGCACTGTGAATTGCTCGCGCTGCTAATCAGGATAAATCCCAGTAACGCCAAGATGATTTTCGTATGATAAGCTTTCATCCGACTTCTATTATATACTGCCTTTGGGGGGCGCTTCAATATCTTTTAATACCATATAATATCAAACGCTCCTTTGAATTACCCGGCGTTTCATAAATCATGCCGCCAACATCACCAAAAATTCAGGAACTTGCGGTCAAAAACCACTCTTCGCTCCGCGGGAATGACTGGGCAATCGGCCAGTCCATACTATCGCTATGCTCAGACCTTTCCCTTGTGTTGTGTCCTAATTCGGCGGATAAATTCGGCTGTAACCTGGAGAGGGTCTAAACCTACTTTGTCGAAGATTTCCCTTTCCAATTTACAAATCAAGCGGTCAATCCTGGCTGTATCGATGCCCCTTTGAGCTTCCGACTGATGCGGAGGGGCATGCCGTTTGTGGGCTTCCTCTAATCGCTCTTTTAAGGGGACGATTCTGTCGTGCATAACCCTCTTGTCGGCATAGTAAACGAGCTTTTCTTCCCAGGTTACGGGTTTATCTTTTTGATGCGCTATGGATGTGTATCTGTGCTTTTTAATAACTTCCGCCAATTGCGGATATTTTTCGCACAAAAGAGCAGCAGCATCTTCGTGACAGAAGCCTTTGTATTTTGCCTTCAACCGCTCCCATTTGGCCTTGTCGGCGGCGCTATGCTCAAACCGGCTGTAGTCGTTCAGGTCACAAACCCTCAAAATGTCGTGGAGCAGGCAGGCCCTATCCACGAGCTGGATGTCAACCGAGATGCCCTTTTCGTTGAGTCTCTCGGCTAAGAACACGGCCAGTTTGGCAGTGGCTAAACTGTGCTCGATGATGTGCGATGGTGTGCCGAACTTTTTTAGTAAGCCGAAGCACTGTTTACGCGTTGGCAGATTTGATTTTTTCATTGATTAGCTCGGCGACTTTTTTGCCGGATTTCAGCATACCGCCAAAAATCGGGCCCATTCTGGGCAAATTGAAAACAGACGCCACCGACATCCCAGCCAGATACAAGCAGGGATAGACTTCGCCGGTTTTCTCAACAACGCTCGCCTCTGACTTCTCCACATCCATAAACCCCTCCTGTAGTCCCTTTGGGAAAAGCTCCGGCTTTCTCTTCATCAGCATCGCAACTACCTCCGCTGCGTGCCCCGTAGCATCCACAATGAACTTCGAGCTTATGCAGTATGGGTCCACATGCAGGCCCGCCGCCACTATCGCCGTGTTGTTCACCACCACCCCTTCCACCGTTTTCTTCTTCAGAATAATATCCTCAACTTGCATAAGGTTTAGAATTTCAGCCCCTGCCTTTTTGGTTTCGTATGCCAGGCCCGCCGCGAATTCTATCGCATCAGCAAGGTATAGACCTCTCTGTTTCTTTGTGGCGATGCCGATTTCATCCACAATCTCGGTATCCTCGAACGCAATCACATTGAAACCAGCCGCTCCTCCCCAGATACCGCCGCCAATCGAAAGCCGCTTTTCAAGAATAAGCGTCTTGACCCCCCGCTTGGCCAAATAATACCCTGCCGCCAATCCCGCCGGCCCACCTCCGACTATAACCACATCGTTCTCAATGTGCTCCAGCACCCTTCGATTGTATTCTTCTGCTATCGCCCTGGAGATATCCGTCTCTATCATTTTTATGTCCTTTCCTTTCAATTCCCTTGTCCGTCATTCGTAAAACAAAAAAAGCACTCCTGCCAAAGGAGTGCTTCAAGTTTACTGTTGCTTGCCTTCCTTCGCGGGCATTATCCCGAGCAGGTTCATAGGGTCATCAGGCATCTCTTAATGACTGATTTCTCAGCTTCACCCCGTTAGAAATTTTCCCTTCTATATCGTATTACGTCGTTGCTGAATTTCTAACGGGGTTCAACCAGGCCTTGTTACCTGACTGATAGCTCCCCTGGCTTATTCAAATTTTACTTGTGTATTTTAATACCTTAAAGCAACAAAGCAAGAATTTTTCGAGATTCTTAATAAACACACAAGCCGCTGATTGACACAATTGAATCCTTAAACTATCATATATCAGCTAATCATAGTTCAGGAGGACGACTTAAGATATGGCAAATAAAGGATTTACACATTTTCATTTGCACAGTCAGTATTCGCTGCTTGACGGCGCGATAACATTTGATAAGCTGCTCAAACGCTGCAAAAAGCTGCAAATGGATGCTGTGGCAGTTACGGACCACGGCAATCTGTTCGGGGCTGTTGAGTTCTATACAAAGGCAATCGCAGCACACATAAAGCCAATTATCGGCATCGAGGCATACGTTGCCCCTGGCAGCAGGTCCGACAGGACAAAGACCTCTATCGCCGACGCTGCATATCACCTCATATTGCTGGCGGAAAATAACAGGGGCTATCAGAATCTGCTGAAACTTGCGAGCATCGGCTTTCTGGAAGGGTTTTACTACCGACCGAGGATTGATAAAGGGATTTTGGCTGAACTAAACGAAGGGCTTATATGCACCTCGGCGTGTCTTAAAGGCGAGATTGCGGCGGAGATTGCCGCCGGCAACGAAGAAGCGGCACGGCGAGCGGCGGAAAGCTATCTGAAGATTTTCGGGCCGGACAGGTTTTTCATCGAGATACAAAAACACGAAGGTGATAACCCGAATGTCGCCAGCGGGCTGATTGAGCTTGCCAGAAAGATGGGGGTGGGCCTTGTAGCAACAAACGATGTGCACTTTTTAGAGGAAGACGACCACGAGGCGCACAACTGTCTGTGTGCGATAAGCACGGGCAAGAGGGCGGATGACGCCGACAGAATGATTTATCCGCCGGATGTCTATCTGAAAAGCCCGGAGCAGATGCGAGAGCTTTTCGCCGAGACTATTGAGGCCTGCGATAACACGCTGGCAATTACCAATCGCTGCAATGTCGAGCTTGACTTAAAGACCCGTCACGCCCCCAGTTTTGCCAGTCCTGATGGCTCGACTCCTGAAGAGCTTTTAACCAGATTATGCTATGAAGGAGCGAAACAGCGATACGGCGAAATCAGCGAGCAGATAAAGAGCCGGCTCGACAGAGAATTAGAGGTTATCGAGTCGAAAGGCTTTGCCAGCTATTTTCTTATCGTGTGGGACTTTTGCAAATACGCACACGAAAACAATATCCCCATAGGCGCAAGAGGCAGCGGGGTAGGGACATTAGCTGGATATTGCCTGGGGCTGTGTGACGTTGACCCGCTTCGATATGACCTGCTCTTCGAGCGGTTTATGGACCCCCAGCGTAACGAAATGCCCGACATTGACATTGACATCTGCCAGATTCACCGAGCGGAAATTATCGACTATGTGCGTCGAAAATATGGGCACGTTGCCCAAATCATAACCTTCGGGACGATGAAGGCACGGGCGGTAATCCGCGACATCTGCCGGGTGCTCGGTGTGCCGCTGAGTGAAGCGGATAGATTAGCCAAGCTTGTCCCCGCCACACTCGACATGACACTTGATAGGGCATTAGAGACCGAGCCGGAGTTACGGCGGGCTTACGAACAGAATGAGCAGACAAGAAAGGTATTCGACATCAGTAAAAAGCTTGAAGGTCTTGCACGTCATGCATCGGTTCACGCTGCCGGCGTCGTCATTGCCGATGAGCCGTTGATGAATTTTGTGCCGCTGTATAAAGCGTCCGGCTCCGAGGACATTATAACCCAGTATGAGGGACCTATAGTCGAGACGGTGGGGCTGCTGAAGATGGACTTTCTGGGTCTAAAGACCCTCAGTGTGCTGGAACGGGCGAGGCAACTGGTTAAAAAGCTTCACGGGGTTGAGATTGATTTGGAGAAATTAGACCTGACGGACCGCAAGGTCTTCGAGCTTTTCTCCGCCGGCAGGACAAAGGGGGTCTTCCAGTTTGAGTCGGGTGGTATGCAGAACATGCTTATGAAAATGAAGCCGGACCGGATAGAGGACCTTATCGCCGCCAATGCTCTTTATCGGCCTGGGCCTATGATACTAATTCCGGATTACATCGACCGCAAACACGGTGCAAAATGGAGCGTGCCGCATCCGATTATGGCGGAAATCCTCGATGAGACTTACGGCATTATGATTTATCAGGAGCAGGTGATGCTGATTTGTAACCGTCTCGGCGACATACCGCTGCGCGAGGCGTATGGCCTTATCAAGGCGATAAGCAAAAAGAAGGCGAGGACCATCGCCAAGGAGCGGGAAAGATTTGTAGCGGGCTGCATCAATAAGGGCTTGAGGAATGAGCAGGCCGAGCAGATTTTTGAACTTATCGAGCGATTTGCCGGCTACGGCTTCAACAAGAGCCACTCGACGCGGTATGCCTTCATTGCATACCAGACGGCCTATATGAAGACACACTGGCCGATTGAATATATGGCCTCCCTTTTGACATACGAGATGGGCGATACCGACAAGGTTGTCAATTATATCGCCGAGTGTGGCGAAATGGGTGTCAAGGTGCTGCCGCCCGATATCAACGAAAGCGGGGTGGATTTTACGCCGCTTTATGTGGACGAGGAGGATGGTGCTGCAAAGAAAAAGGGTGTCATACGCTTCGGGCTGGCTGCGGTGAAAGGGGTCGGCGAGAAGGCGGTTGAGCAAATCATCGCGGCCCGCGAAAAAGTTGGCAGGTTCCGGAGTCTGTTTCATTTCTGCGAAAATGTTGATTTAAGGGCGGCCAACAAGCAGGTGCTCGAGGCGCTTATAAAAGCCGGGGCATTTGACGAGCTGGGCGGAAACCGGGCACAAATGCTGGCGGGGCTTGAGAAAGCGATGGAGGTCGGGGCGAACTTACAGGCCGACAAGCACAATGGCCAGATGAGTTTCTTCGGGCAAATGACGGGCGTCCCTGATTATTCAGAGGACCATCATAGTCTGCCGCACATAGCACCGTGGCCCGAAGCACAGATGCTGGCTTACGAAAAGCAGGTTCTTGGTTTCTATGTCACCAGCAATCCGCTCAGCCATCACGCTGAGATGATAGACCTTTATTCGACGCATAACAGCACCGAATTAGAGGGAGCTGCGCAGGACAGGCAAATCATAATCGGCGGAATGGTAACAAAGATAAGATACAACCTGACGAAAACGGGGCGAAACGCCGGCTCAAAAATGGCAGTGTTTGCGCTCGAAGACCTGCAGGGCCAGGTCGAGGTAGTAATGTTTCCGGATGTGCTCAATAAGTTCAACCGGGTGCTGGTGCAGGATACGGTTGTTTTTGTAAAGGGCAAGCTCGATTACAGAAGAGAAAAGCCAAATATTGTGGCGGTGGAGCTGATAACTCTGGAGGAGGTCAGAGAGAAATTGGCTGCGAAAGTTACGATTAGATTAGATGCCGGCGATGTTACGAAGGAAAAGGTGGCCGAGATTCGCAGCATCTGCGAGCATCACAAAGGCAAAAGCCCTGTTTATGTCGCTGTGAGGACCGAAAGGGGAAAGGTCTATGCAGCCGTTGACAAGAGTCTGTCCGTCAATCCGGATGTAGAGTTCTGCAGAAAAATGAAACAACTTGTCGGCGAAGAAAACTTCCAACTGGCAAGATGACCGAAAGTCATCCTGAGCGAAGCGAAGGATCTGGCTATATTGAAGAAGTAAAAACAAGAACAGTGTCCGAAAATATGGGAACGTTATTATGTGGTTGCCAAAAGATGAAAGAAAACTGCTGAGGTGTTATTTTCTTGCGCTTGGTGAAATAGATAGAGAGGAGAGATTCTCTGGAGAGGATTTAGTCCGGTTTTTAAGTTGCCAGAGTATGAGGCAACTAACAGAGCGAGTAAGGAAGTGGCGTGAGGGAACCATTGAGGGTAAAACGCAACAGATCAAACAGACTGTAGAGGAGTTATATCGAGTTAGTGTCGCAAACAAAGCCCTTCAAAAGTGAGGGTTGATTACGGCAAAACCACACCAACATGAATCGAGTACAATAGTAGGCTTGACTATAGAGGGGCGCGATTTAGGACAAAAGTACAGTTGTTGGTGGACTCGCACCGGTGAATGGTTCGCTGAATATAAGCATCATTGGATTTGGCTTATTGTCAGTTTCCTTGGGGGAGTTGTCGGAGGATTGCTGATAAACTGGTTATCGTAGATGATCGGGCGAAAGAAAATTTCTCAATTTTTTTGGAACATATCAGAAAAAGATGCTATAATGTAATTAGCCCGTGTGGGTGAACGTCGGCTCCATGCCGTGTGTTCGAGGGGCAAGTCCACTTGAACCTAGCCCAACACGGGTTTTATTTTTCCAACCTCAAGTGGATTCGAGTCGCTGTACCATTCTCCGTATGGTTTATTCCTCGTATCATCCAAGTCCATAATCAGACGGTATCCTGTTGCAAGAAGGCGGAAAAATCTATCTTCTCTGCGCTCAAACAATCGCTGCAAAGCCCAGAGATAGTAGTCGATAATCTGCAATCCCACGTGCTTTGATGGATATGCTGGTACTATTGTTGTCTTGCTGGCCGAGGAAATGCCTGTCTTCCACTCAAAGTTTAATTTTGCCCTTTTTATTGCTTGCTCAACGGCTTGCTGTCGGATTGACTTACCTCGGCGAGCGAAGATGATGCGATTCTCATCGGCTTTATGTAAAAGATTTTTGAACAGCCGTTTGACGAGGTCATCGTAGACATCGTTAGGTCTGAGCTTTTGTCCACGCTGGTATAACAATTGCGCTGTGCGAGCCAGATACTCTTTACGTCTTACTGCAACCAATACTTTCACACCAAACTCTGGCAAGAGTCTAAAAACCTCACGCCGTACCTCCGGTGGGTCATCTTTCGCATGAAAACATAGAGCCGTTTTACGGCTCTGCGGTTGCATCGATGGAACACCCTTAAAGTATGGGTCTGCAAGCAACTCTTCTCGCAGTTGTTTGAGGCGGGTGTTTGCCTGGTTTGGGTCAGGCAAATAAGCCACACCAACCATAAAGACTCTGGAGACACCTTCCTTGCCGACAATCACGTGCCCCCGCTTATTGAAAAGGGTGAGGTCGCCTGCTTCGTCCACGTAGTAGTTATGTACGGATAGTGGGTCAGCCATAGACACCCTATTTCTCTAAGACAGTCTTTGAACGCTATTACAGAGGGCATTATCCATTGCTATCTTGCCGGTGTCAATGGATTGTATATGGAGTGCTAACAAATTGGGCGCACGTCAAGTTTTATTTGACTGTCGACAGCAGCAACCTATAATAGAAATAGTTCGCGTAGGGGTGATTCGCTAAAAGGCGGATCTGAGAAAAGACCCTTTGAACCTGAACAGGACAATCGCCCCCGTGCTTTCTTGCGAAAGCAAGAGCGGGGGGGCGGATATGCCTGCGTAGGGAAGTGATGAACGCTGCTGAACCTAATTTGATGTGAAAATCGCTTCCCTGTGAAGCGATTTTTTGTTTTTAGAGGAATGTAAAAGAATGGCAACACAACCACAGATTGCCAGGGCCGGAAAAGTAACCAGTGAGGTTAAATTCGTCGCGAAGGCCGAAGGTATCGATGCTGAGGTTGTCCGCGATGAAATTGCTGCGGGACGGCTGGTAATACCTGCAAATAAGCTGCATCTTAAAGCTAACCTCAAGCCAATCGGGATAGGTCGGGTCCTTACAACAAAGGTAAATGCAAATATCGGCACAAGCAGCGTTCGCTCTTCGATAGAAGCAGAAATCGAAAAAATGCAGGTTGCGCTGGCTGCCGGCGCCGATGCAATTATGGATTTAAGCACCGGCGGCAACCTCGATAAGACGCGGACGAAACTGCTCTCGCAGTGCCCTGTGCCTTTCGGAACCGTGCCGATATACCAGGTCATAGAAGGACGAAATGTCGAGGATATAGACCGCAAAACGATTCTCGATTGCTTCCAGAAACAGGCCAAACAAGGTGTGGATTTCTTCACTGTCCACGCGGGGGTTTTGAAAGAGTATCTGCCGTTACTTGAAAAGCGTGTTATGGGCATCGTCAGCAGGGGCGGGGCGCTATTGGCCAAATGGATGCTGTCCCACAACAGGCAAAATCCCCTCTACGAGATGTTCGATGATTTGTGCGGGATAATGGCGGAATATGATGTGTGCTTTTCTCTCGGTGACGGGCTTCGGCCGGGTGCAATCGCTGATGCTACCGATGAGGCGCAAATGGCAGAATTGAGGACATTAGGCGAGCTGACACAAAGGGCGCAGGAAAAGGGCTGCCAGGTTATGGTGGAAGGGCCCGGCCATGTGCCGTTCGACCAGATACAATACAATATCCAAATCCAGCAGAAGATTTGTCGCGGCGCTCCGTTTTATGTTCTGGGGCCATTGGTAACGGACATTGCGCCCGGCTACGACCATATAACATCGGCAATCGGCGGGACTGCTGCCGCCTTTTACGGCGCATCGTTTTTGTGTTATGTCACGCCGAGAGAGCATCTGGGCTTGCCTGATGCCGATGACGTGCGGGCCGGTGTAATCGCGGCCAAAATCGCCGCTCACGCCGCTGATGTCGCACGCGGGTTAAAAGACGCCGCCAGGCGGGACAAAAAGCTTAGCATCGCCAGAAGCAATTTGGACTGGAAGACGCACCTGGCCGAGTCGCTCGACCCGCAGACTGCCGAGCGGATGCACCGCGAGGCCTGCAAAGAAATCGGCGAGGATAAACTATCCTCCGCTGATTACTGCTCGATGTGCGGCCAGCAGTGGTGCAGCGTAAGAATAAATCGCGAAATCCGAAAGACGATTAGCCGATAGCTGGTTTTCGCTTTGACATTTTGTCCGCGAGTGGTATAATACTAATCGAAACAGGATGGAGAAAAACTATGGGAATTACATACGTTGAAGGGCAGGTAAAAGGGCCGCGAGGTAAGCAAGCGGGTGTAAAGTTTCTTATAGATAGTGGAGCAACCTATACCCTGCTTCCTAAAACGGTGTGGAAAGCAATCGGCTTAAAGCCAAAAAGGAAGATGTCTTTTACGCTGGCCGACGGCACGCCAGTTAATAGGTCAGTATCAGAAGTCTATATTAAGCTTACTCAAGGAGAAGCTCATACGCCGGTAATTTTAGGTGAAGAAAACGACCAGGCACTATTGGGGGTTGTTACATTAGAGATTCTTGGCCTTGTTTTCAACCCATTTGACCGAACCCTCCAGCCAATGCGGATGCTGCTGTGTTAAAAAGAAGTCGTTTTGGCGCTCACTGTATTTGGGGGATTGCGCGAATCTTTAGTTCGGGTTTCCGGCTGTGAATTCGGTTATTAGTTGGTTTGCGTAAGCCTCGGCATTTTGTATAAGAATTTGCTTATGAAATAAAAGCACAATTGCATAAATAACAAGTAAAACGGTTGACGAAATAACAAGGACAGGATTTTTATACCATACAGAGCCTACTATGATATTTATGATGCAAAAAATTGTGGAGTATATCGTTCCACCAATTAAATTTCTTACGAATCCGTACCAGATATTTTGCTTTGAAACTAAATAACCCTTTTTAATTTTAAGCCTAATTGATTGAGTAGCTTCATTCAGACGTTTTCTCGCTTCCGTAATATCAGCGGCTTCTTCACTTTCATTCAATAAATCAAGGTCAAATTGCTGTTTCACGAGTCGTCGATATTTGTCTTTATAGCTTTTTGAAAATGTATCATCAGCATACGTCATTAGATACGTTGTTGGAAATCCAGTTTTACCGAGAAAAAGCTTTTTTTGAATGATTTTGGAAGTTATGCGCAGCACTTGAGCATAAAAATAAAGAAATACAAAGGATAATGTTATGCCACCATAAAACTTCAAGCTTAGGAGGTAAGTCACCAATTCTTTGAGCTGGATATTTTCTGATAGAAAGAACCAAAGTATAAAAAGCGGCAAAGCGGATATAATACACGGAAAGAACCGAGCGTAAATTGTATATGTGTTAAATTTTGCCATAAAGTACTCCGAGGAAGAACATCATACTTGACAACGCGGTGATGCTATCATTTAAAAAGCTTAGTTTCGAAATCATTCGTACCAAGAGAAGTAAAGAGTGAAACACCGCCTTCTACATTTGTAGAAAAAACGTGTTTTGCCACTCTTTGAAATGCCTCAACCACGTGATGGTCAGGATGACCATATTGATTATCAACTCCAGCACTAATTAATATAGTATTCGGCGCAACTAAAAGAAGGGTCTTTGCGTTGTTCCCACTCTTTGACCCATGATGAGGTGCAGCCATCACATCCGAACGTAATGCTTCTCCAAATAGACGATTGATCGTTTCCCACCGACCTTTTTCAGTATCGCCAGTAATTAGATAAGAAAACCCTCTATCACCCTTGCCTTGCAAACGAAGTACAATGCCCGAATTATTAGAATTATCCATATCTTCGGGATGTGGAGAAAATAATTCAAAGTCGAAATATTGAGATAAACCTTTGAAAATTCGAGACTCTACCTTATCAAGTCGCACAGAAATTCTTTTAAGAGGACTATCAGAGTTCTCTCTTTCTTTTTCTTGCTGGTCTATAATCTGAAAAACTTTTTTTGCTGTCTCTGTATCTTTAAAATATTTGGGATACATAACCCAATCAGGTCTATATTTTCTAAGAACTAACCCAACTCCAGAAACATCAGAGTGATCTTCGTCAAATCCTGTCAAAATTAGGCCACGGACAAAATAATTCTTCAAAAATGACGCTAACATACCTTTTACATAAGTAACCGTATCATCTCCGGATGGTGGGATATAAGAATCCACAATAATAGCATCATTCTCGTGGCGAACAATAGCAAGTGCCCCTTGACCAACATTAACCGTAATTATATCCATCTTTCCCCTTAATAAACTAAAAGGTAATCATTTTTTTATCTTTTCAAATATCTCATGATTCAAATCGCGCTCAAACAAATATACTGCTTTCCACGCTGAATCAAAAGTTTGTCTAAGATATAACTGATGGCACTGAAAAAGGTGTCTGCTTGAAGCAGATAGAGTTATGGAATACGATAACCTTCCTTCATTGATTGATTCCAATACAAAAATCTCAACAGATGAATTATCGATAAGATTAAGTTTGCCTCTCCAGTAAAGACTCTTTGTTTGTTTTGAAAAAAAAGGTTTTAATTCTGTATACATTTCAGAAATAAATTCTTTATCTCTTGCACGAATATGATCTATCATTGGCTGACTAGGGATTAAATCAGTTAAGGTTTTTTTTCTAGGAACCCTTTCAATCGCTTTTGCTTTGTCTATAAATACGGCAGTCTCTTTTATAATCTTAACCTGTGCACTCGGAATCTCATGGATCAAAGACTCTCCCCTTTTGAGCAAAAAATGTTTTACTAAATATCTTTCTCTGTTGTGAAAAAAACGGTTCTTAGCTACGACTAAAAGAGCATAGAAAAAATCGGTATTATGTTTCTCATGGTTCACGATTCTTTCATATGTATCAACGTCTCCCGAACTTAGCGTATCTATACCGTTAACATGGTGGGTATGCCAATTCCCGAGATGCTCAATCTCCGGATGTTCAGCTTCAATCTTACGGAAAACCGCTTCTTGATACTCACCATCTTGAAAAAAACTTGTCGGTGTTCTACGTGCATTGTGCCCAGGACCAATTAAACCGCAGGCTTTTATATTTAATTTATTTCCGCTCTGATGATAATATCCAACAATGCGCCCGCCGGTCTCATCTATGTCACTTGTATCGCACTCATCAAAAATAGCTTCTAATACATCTTTGCAGATAGAAATTTTAACTTGGAAGTCTTCTATTTTTTTTCTTTTGAACATACTTGACATCCTCCCTGCGGATTCAGAGTAATACGCTGAATTTGAAAATGCTTGGTGAATGGATGGGTAGGCCGATTACCCCAAATAATATAATTCTCAGGAATTTCTTGCATATATTTAGGGCGCTCTGATAATGTCGCAGCAATTGCATCAAGTACAAACCTAGCGTGGAAAGCTGTGATAAAAGATATATCTATGTTAAGACCAGGTGAATCCTTTATTTCAGCGATTTCCATTCCATACATTAATTCTCTTTCTTTCTCAGAAACCAAGTCTATTTCTCTTATTCCGTGACGAAATTCAGTCCTTTCAAGAACACTTTCTAGGCATGCCAAACACCCCCCTAATCCTGGGCGATAACTAAAAACCTCTCCTCCAATACCACGAGTGAAAACACGTGCTACTACAAAGGGAATTTTATGATGAACACAGATTTCATTGATTAAATAGCGTGAAGGTTCGTTATCAGTAGCCAAAGCAATTATCGTATGATCTTTTATTTCAGATTCAAGACCATCAAAACGCATTATATCCACATCAAGCTTCCTTACCTTAATCGTTGGGTTTCTGTCTAGTAACACTTCTTCAAGTGCATCGACCTTCTTTTTACCTATAAACTTTCTCCCGCAAACGTGCCTAATAACATTTTCTAGACCAAGAGTATCCTTATCTATGAGAGTAAAAGTTTGAATGCCTGACATAACCAACTGCAGAGCGAGATTGCCGCCGCCCGAACCGCACCCAACAATAAGAACTCGAGTATCGCTTAATAATCCTACATCAAATAATTTTTCTATTCGTGTAAATGTCTTTTCTTCACTCATTTATTGTCCTCGACTTTATTGGGCCAACTACCTTTTTCTCGCCATTTGCTATATCTATAAAGCCACTTTCTAGCTAATGCCAACACAGAGGCAATATTATGTTTACCAGGGTTCCAGTTCGTCATGACACCAAAGATACAAAGTGCTCCGTCTTGCCACCGATGAGGTGCATCATTTACGATAGGCGAGGCATAGACTCTAGGAGCGTTATTCGGATATCCATGAGGAAGTACTATTTTAAGTGTAATTTCATATTCATTCCCGGATTCTTTAAAGAATATCTCCAATTCGTTTTTATCAGATAATTTCAGTAATGGTTTTTCTCCTTTTTGATGAAGTTTGTCTAACTCTTCATTAATTTTATATATTTTATCTTTCGCTATGTCAGGTAAAAAATACCATATCGGAACTAAACAGGCTTCCCTGCGACCGCTCCTTTCAATAATAAATACCTCGTTGTTTTTGTATACCTTATCAAGAATTGCCCCAGGCGAACTACGCAATTCCATCATTGACAAAGTTTTAAAATCTAACTCCATAGGATCTCCTTTAGTGTTTTATTTCTGCCCCGGGCCAAATATGATTTCGCTTCCAAATTTCATATTTAGCAAGCCATTTGGTTGTACGTTGAATGACAAATGAAAGATTGTGAACTCCTGGGTTCCACATAGCTGGATGTAAATAACAAATGTTACCTGTATTATAACGATGGGGTGCAGAGTCAATCTCTGGTTTAACAACATAAACGCGTGGCATTGCGTTTGGATAGCTATCAGGAAAATAAATCGCAACAATATAATATTGTTGCGAGGAGGGTTGCAGCGCAGTTTTTACATAAACCTTTCCCTCCGATGTTGGATGAAGCTCAACGTATGAGAAATGCTCCCGTGCTTGATTAAATTCATTTTGAATACGAGAAATATCCATGACCACCTCCTGTATAATATTCGCCGCCAAGATTCTCACGCATTGTTAACGGCTTCTTTCCACCCAGCTCATCGGTACTCGTTTGGCCTATTGCCCGAATCTCGCCATTAGGAAGTATTTCAATTGGGATTTCTTCTTCCCGATCCAAAATTGCTTCCAATTCTTCGATTGTTGGTTTTTTTGCCATGTTCGACTCCTTAAATATTACAACTGTTCAATTATCATAATTGTGTAATTATAGCAATATCTCAGTTTTTGTCAAGAGGAAATTTCTCTAAATCTATAAAAATTTGCGTATTTTTTTAAAGAACGTCGTTTTCGATTTAAAAACGGGGATTTTTCTTTTAAAAAATTTTCTAAAAATCCTAAATACTTGATTTCTTCTCCTTTGATTTCGCTCAGGACGAGATTTAATTTAATGATAAAGGTGGTTTTTTGGGTTGCGCAGTGCTGCCGGAGGCCGCAACAGCAAAAATTTTTTGTTGACTTTCTTTGAAAATGTGTTACAATCCCTTTTTGTTTGCAAGTATGCACTCGCCCGCCTCTGGCGGGAACGACAAACCGCCCAGTAGGGCAAGGTCTTCAGGGTTAGCAGACCCAAGTCAATAACCAATTAACTAATTAACCATTTAACCAATAAAGGAACAGTTCCTAATGGTCACAGAAGCTCAAATCATCGCCAACCGCCGTAACGCCCAAAAATCAACCGGCCCACACATGCAAAAGGTTCTTGAGATTCGTTCTATCACTATGTTCCTTTGTGCCTCAGTGCCTTTGTGGCTATGAGTCAATTATACAAAACAAACCCAATTTCCGAAGAGTCAGAAATGAATTTAAAACATTATATGACAAAGGATTATAAAAACAAATCAGGTCTTTTGACGATGGTAAAACAAACCCAATCAAACCCAATCTTGCCCGCCACTCTGTCTGGCGGGTTTATCCGCCTCCGGCGGATTCAAAAGGTCAGGTTTTCATTGAGTCCCATTCGATGAAGGAAAGCGGCAGGAAGATAAAGACGGGCAGCCAGGCCCACAATTCCGGCATTACTCTGGCAAAGACAACCTCGGTGGCAAGAATCTTACATACAAAAGTTGTGATAAAACACATTCCCACCATCGCAAAGCTAATCATAACCGCCGACTTCATCGACTTCGGGTCGCGGCAAACCAGGAGCGGCAGGCACACCATAAGCATCAACAAATTAATAATCGGCTCGGTAATGCGAAAATGCTTCTGGCTGAAAAGCTGGGCCTGGTCTTTAATTTTTGGTCCCTGTTCTGCGAGGATAGATAACTGCCGCAAACTCATCAGGGTCTTATACTCGCAGCGGCGCCTGACTGGAATATCCTTCGGAGTAATGTCACTGGCATAGAACTCTACCGGCTGGGGACCTTTAATGGAGGTTTTTTCAATAAATTGGCCGTTAATTAAATCCCACCTGCCAGCGGAACTATCGTAAACCGCTTTTTCGGCGTCTATGCGCCCCGTTACCTCCCATATACCGGGTGCATCTGTTGGGCAGCGAAGCAGGATAGTGGGGTTATACAGCGTTGATGTTCTTACGTCAAACCTCTGAGAACAAATCAGCGAGCCGGCACTGTCGCTTATAAACCATACATTATATGATTCCTGCCCCGGAATGGCGTCCTGGCCGCGGACAAGTTTATCACTAAGGGGCGGTATTATAGATTCCTGGTCCACTACCAATAGAGCCGTCAGCAGCGATGCGAGCAGTATTACCGGGGCAATAACGCGCTTCAAACTAACGCCTGAAGCCATTATAGCCACCAGCTCGTTGGAGTGGACCATTTTGCCGAACGAAAACGCAGCCGCCACCGCGGTTATCATTCCGGCAAAATCCCGAAAGTAAAGCGTGGTGTTCAGGGCATAAAAGAGCAGTATGTTTTTAAGAATAGCTACGGTGCCGATGTCGGCGTGCTCGGTAAATTCATCGAGATTCACAAATAAGTCAATAATTATGCGCAGCCCTATCAGAACGCAAAAGGCGATTGCGTAGCCAACAAGAAAATTCTTTGCGACATATTTATCTAATATGCTCATAGTGCATAGTTCACTGTTTCCCGACAAGTCAGGGTTCATCGTTCGTCGTCAATGAACAATGAACTCATTAGTATTTCAGTAATCTGTGATATAGCCCAACGGCCAACAGGGACAAAAGCGCCAGCCCTGCCCACATCACCGCTATGCCCGAAATGTTTTGAGAACCAATGTTTTCGGTAATTTGTTTGCCGCTCATTATGCACACTATCAGAACGGCGGCAGGCACGCAACTGACGCCAAAAGCACTGAGCAGGTGTCCGCCCTTTTTAATAATGCCCAGGCCTATGCCTATCAGTATCATCGACACGCATCCTATTCCAAATACAAGCCGAGAATGTATCTCAGCCTCTATCTGAGCCAACGTGTTCCGCAATTTCCGCTGCAGCTTATTTTGCAGAGCCGCCAAGCTGGTGCTTGGGCCTTTCCGGAGCGGCCCGCCGAAGGCGGGCAATATCAATTTTTCAACTTTCAGCGAACCAGCTTCGGTCTGGAACCGGCTTGTTACAGATTCCACGGTGTTGGGTAGAATCAGGCCTCGTATGACATGCCGCATCCTCAAATCCCCCGTCTCTTCAACCCTGGCATTGTAAATATCCATCGTCAAAGTCGGTGCAAGCTCCTCGCCTTCAATATACAGCAAGGCCTTTCCATTTTTAGCAGTCCGCAGGGTGCACCTGCCTTTGGCAGGCTCCTTGGTGGCGGTACCAGACTCAACCACCACAATGTCGCCGGACAGCTCGACCTTTTTCTCGCCTACGGTGACGCTATTTGCGGTAAATTCGATAAGTTTTTCGCCGCTGTGAAGTTTATAACTCGCCTTCGGCAAATTGGCATCATTAGCTATGCTGGCTGCAATATCCTGAGCCAATAACTCCGTGGTAAATTGTGCGTAGGTCTCACGGGCCAGTTTTGCAACCGGGTAGAACCGCATCAGGTCGGACTTTATCCTTTTCATTTCGTCGATTTTCTTAAACTTTATATCGTCACTTAAAAGCGAGCCGAACTCCGTTGTTACCGACAGCCACTCCGCATAGAACCAGACCTCGTCCTCTGAGCCCATCTGGTCCGTCTTATATGCCGTTATCTGCACCTCATTGAACCTATCGGACGGATTGAAGCTTACTTTGGCGCTCTGAGCGGTAATAATCTTTTCTATTCTGTCGTTTTTTGCCTCGGCGACGACCACGCCGGAAAGGGTATTATTTTGCAGGTTGGCGTAGTCGGCATAAATCAGGTAGCGGCCATCGGGAGGCAGCTTGTAGAACGGTTTTCGCTGGACATTGCGGAAAAGTATCTGTTTTGCATCGGCTTTAAGGGATTTTTCCGCCAGGTGGACGAAAACGGGCATTACGTGGAAACTCAAAATCAGATTGCAAATTGCCACAACAATTGCCAGTGCCAGCCCAGGATAAACCAGCGTTAGCAGACTTATGCCGCTTGCTTTGCAGGCGTCAAGCTCATTATCGCCGGCAAGCCGGCCATAGACCAATGCCCCTGCGAACAAAGCAGCCATCGGCAATACAAACGTCAGTGTTATCGGCAGAAAATAGAGCATAAGATGAAGGACCTGTCGAGGCCCCACGCCGTATTCCTGGACCGGTCGCAGAATGCTGCCCAGACTCAAAATCACCGTCAGGGCCAATATCGCCGGCATGAAAACCTTTATAAGCTCGCGAAATATGTATCTATGCAGTGTAAAAACCATAATTTCGTCGTGAGTCGTGCGTAATGTGTCGTGCGAAAAAACACGTAATACTCAATACGATATACGCAATACGAGACTGGTTTGCAACAAAATTCCCCTGCTGTGGTCTGTGAAGGACTCTCCGAGATAGATAGATGATTCACCGGAATTTTGCTTGCAGAAACAATGAACTTTTTGTTAAAATTACCTTTAGCTAAGATGCGGATTCATCTCGAGCGATTATCATAACATTTTTTAGCGGTATAACAGTTCTCTTACATATTTTAAGGAAAGGGTAGAAAAATGAAACGGTCATTTCTTGCAATAGATTCCTCCCTTTAAGCGTGTTTTGGGGGTCTTTTTGGCCTATTTCTGCAAAGGAGCCGCGAATTTATTGGACAATCGGCTGCTTTTTGTGTTAAAATTAGCGGTGCAAGCAGAGCGACGGCAACTTATCCATACAGGCGTAATATATCTATCATACATTTTTGAAAGGGGACGAAAATGAAACGGTTATATTCAATGATTTGGATATTTGGGCTGATGTTAAGCTCATTAGCTTCGGCACAGGATCCAAGCGCAGGAAATTTCACCTGGCAGTTAAAAGCTCCGATGCAGCAGTCGAGGAGTCATTGTGCCAGCGTCGCACTAAACGGCAAGGTATATGCGATAGGCAGCTATGTCGGAGGACACGACGGGACAGCCGGCGTAGAAGAGTATGACCCCGCTACTAACATGTGGACTCAGAAGGCCCCAATATCAAATGCAGTATGGGGTCTGCGAGCTGCTGTGGTCAATGGCAAGATATATGTCTTTGGCGGAGGAAACAACCCTGGTGGAAACGGCACATTGTTCTCAACCGTGGAGGAGTATGACCCTGCTGTCAACCGTTGGGCGCTTAAATCCCCAATGTCTGAGGCAAAATACAATATGGCAATTGCCGTTTTTAACGACAAGATATATATCATAGGTGGTACTGCCGGTGATGTAGCTTTTGACACAATCGACGTGTATGACCCTCTGACAGATACGTGGACGACAAAAACTCCGATGCCGTTTCACAGACATCTTAAGTACTTTGCCCAGCTTGGTGACAAGGTATATCTGTTTGGGAATCCTACTTATGTTTACGACATAGCAACGGAAAGTTGGAGTCAGAGAGCAGCCCCTCCTTTTGACAATGTAGGTGCTCCGGCTGCGGCTGCGATGAACGGCAAGATATACGTTTTTGGGGGAAGTTATACGTGGGGAAACACCGGGCCTGTTGGCATCCCGGATGTGTATGAATATGACCCATCCACAGACACCTGGTCTGCCAGGACGCCTATGGTTACCGGCGTGGCATGTCTTTGGCAAGCGGCGAGTGTTGTAGGCAACAAAGTGTATGTATTGGGAGGACAGACTGCGTATCCGACCCAAAGCACTACCTTAGTGCAGGAGGGCACCCTTGCACCGGGTGATTTGAAGGGAAGAATCGCTTTTGTTTCGTCTTCGGAGTAAAAAATTTATGTAATGAATGCTGACGGTAGTTCACGTCAGCAAGTTCCTTTGCCTCCGTTGGACATTGTGCATGCGCCCCAATGGTCGCGGGATGGCTTGTGGCTTACTTTCTCCGGAGGCCCTGGATTAAACTCACAAATCTATATCGTTAGACCTGACGGTTCCGGCTTCCGACGAGTAACCAACGGCAGCGGTGACATGGTTGAACCAAGTTTTTCGCCCGATGGGTCGCAGATTGCGTTTTGTGGTTCAGACGGAACTGCCCTGTACATTATAAACACTGATGGCACAGGCCTGAGACGGCTGCCAGTCGATGGTTCGTTTCCAGAGTGGTGGCCACTGGGGGACAAAATACTCTACTCTAACTGGGGTCGAACCTATGAAAGCGACCTATTTTTGTATGACTGTGCGGCAGGCCAATCTATTCAAATCACACACCACACCCCAGGCCAGGCGTTCATTCGAGCGGCTTGGTCGCCTAATGGCAGAAGACTTGCCGTCGATTTTCGCGACCGCAATCGCACAGGCAACAAGCGCGACGTTTTGATTATGAATGCAGATGGCTCGAATCCATACAATTTCACTGCTGCCTGGCCAGACTCTGATGAAGGAACCGCCTGCTGGTCGCCGGATGGTCAGTTTATTTTATTTGCGTCAGATAGAACTGGCAATTTTGATATCTGGTATTCACCTGTTGATGTTTTTTCCCCTGTAAATATCACCAATAGCCCTGAGGATGAGGATATGCCGGCTATGGGTACAATCCCCGAAGCGCAGCCTGTCTATCACGTCGATGCTGTTAATGGCAACGATAACAATAACGGCTTGAGCAGAAGAACTGCCTTTGCAACTATCGGCAAGGGCATTGATTCGGCGAGAAATGGCTTCAAAGTACTTGTTTATCCGGGTGTGTATCAGGAAGAGGTCGATTTCAAAGGAAAAGCGATAACGCTGCAAGGTGTCGCGACAAAAGCGGGGATACCTATCATCGAAAATCCCGGCGACTTTGCGGTATCGATTTACCGCGGCGAAGGGACGAGGGCCATCCTGGAGAATTTTGTTGTAAGAGGCAGCTTTATGGCGGTCTTTATCGCCGGCAGCTCGCCAACAATAAAGAATTTGACAATCGTGGATAATAAATACGGCATCGAGGCCTACGCCGGCTCACAGCCGGATATTACCAATTGCATCTTCTGGAATAACTCCGACAGCGACCTATTTGGCTGCGAGACACGATATAGCTGGGTCCAAAGTGCTATTGAGCCACAGCCGGGTCGAGGTTTGGTTGCTTACTGGAGTTTTGATGAAGGCAGCGGAACAATGGCGCACGATTCGGTCGGCGGCAATAATGGGACTATATATGGAGCACAATGGACAGGCGGAAAAGTTGGCGGTGCGTTGAATTTTGATGGACAAGATGATTATGTTGAGGTGCCAGATGCTGATTGTCTTGACCCAGTATCGACACAAGAAATTACCCTTTCATCTTGGGTAAACATATCAACCTATGTTTGTCCATTTCACCCTGCGTGTTATTTTGGCATAGTTAACAAGACCGCGACAACTGGACGGGACAACGGAAACTATGTATTTGCAATAGTGACGAGGTATGATGCGGCCAACGAAGGCAAGCTACGTTTTGCGGTAGTTTATAATAACCTGCAATTTCAGGAAACAAATAGCGATTATTTGGTTCCTAAAGACCAATGGGTTCACGTGGCTGTTACGCATGATGCTCACCAAAAGACAAGTTTCTATATTGACGGAGCATTAGCAGGTACAGATATTTCGACCATCACCACAGATTTTGCGAACAGCACCAAGGCATTGACAATTGGCTATACAAATTCTTACAGCGATTACTTCTTAGGCCAGATAGATGAAGTTTGCATTTATAATCGGGCTTTGTCCGCCGAAGAAATACAGCAACTTTCCAGGGGAGGGCTAACCAATAGTCCGCTTTTTGCTGATCCTGCTAATAGCGATTATCATTTGCTCTCTCAGCGTGGCAGATACTGGCCCCGGGCTGATGTGTGGGTGCTCGACAAAGTTACAAGTCCCTGCGTCGATGGCGGCGACCCGAATGATGATGTGTTAGATGAGCCGATGCCAAATGGCGGCAGAATCGATATGGGCGCATTCGGCGGGACGCCTTTTGCAAGTATGAGTGATGCAAAATGGCTCGATGGCGACATCAACCACGACGGCATTGTCAATATGATAGATTTAGCAATGTTAGCAGAAAACTGGCTAAGGGACGACAACCCCTAACAGTCGTGGTGCTCTGTCACAAATGAAATGAGGGGTGTCATTCTGAGTCCGGCAAGGCCGTCGTGCCGGACGAAGAACCTGGCGTGCTATTCAATGCTAATGCCTGATGCTTCACCCCGACAGCTCGGGGTTCAGTATGACTTTTATACAAGGCGCTTTCAAAATTCAAACTGGTCTTTGAAGGTGGTTTTGAAGTCGTAAACATCGTTGAAATCATCTATTGAATCGGCCGGCTGAGCGCTCATCCATTTGTGCTTTATTAAAGAAAAAACGATTTCGCCGAAATCGTTGGTGGTTTTGACGCCCCAGCTATTGAGGACCAACATCGCCAGTCTGCCCCATCTTTCGAGGGCCAATTTCTTCAGTCCCCCGCAGAGCGTTTCGCCGCTGACGTGTCTGGGCTCATCGGCGACCTTTTTCGCGGTGTAGCCAAGGCCTTCATAGACGAACCTAATCGCACCTGCGCTGAATCTTCCATCACCTCTGGCAATTTGTTCGAGACTTTCGCGCATATTTCTTTTCGCCGGCTTCTTGGTAATTGGTTAATTGGCCCCGAATGTTTCTGTCGGGGCTACTCACCACCCACCAATCACCTAATGGGTTTAGAGCACTTTCTGGCCGGGTTTTGCACCGGCGTCGGCTGTGAGCATAAAGATATCTTTTCCACCGCTACCGGCTGCCAAAATCATACCTTCGGACAGGCCAAACCTCATCTGTCTGGATTTCAAGTTGACAAAATAAACTACGGTTTTGCCGGTCAAGTCCTCCGGTTTGTAGGCGGTCGCTATGGCAGCAAGAACAGTTTTTTGCAGGCCACCGACATCCAGAATCAGACGCAGCAGCTTATCGGCGCCTGCGACCGGTTCTGCCTTTGCCACTTTGGCGATTCGCAGGTCGATTTTTTCAAAATCCTCGATTGTGCACTCGGGCTTGAACCCGCTGGGAGGCGGGACTGCCGGCATCGGTTTCGGTCCTTGACTTTCCTTACTTTCTTCTACCATTGCGTTCACTTGCTCCTGGTCAACTCTTTCAAACAATCGTTCAAACTGGTTTATTTTGTGATTTTCCAAAACTGTTTCGACATCTGCAAAACTCTGCGGAGGGACGTTTAGAAATCTTTCTACTTTTTCCGCGTATTTGGGCAGAATGGGTTTTAAGTAAATCGTCAGGATACGCACGGCGTTTATAGCGGCGGTTAGGGCAGCTCGCGTCCTTTCTATATCGGTTTTTATAGTCACCCACGGCCGATTCTGCTCGAGATATCGGTCTGCCTGGTCGGACAGAGCGGTAATCGCTCGAACAACGGCGGCGAAGTTGAGGCTCTCATAACCTTGAACGACCTGGCCTTTTGCGGCGGTGAGTTTATTGATTAGCTCCTTACCGGGCTTATCTAATCGGCTGAGCTGGCCGGCAAGCTGCCTAACTACCATCGGGCCGGAGCGAGAGGCGAGGTTCGCAAACTTGCCCACCAAATCGGAATTGATTTTGTTTATAAAATCCTCTATCCGCAAATCTATATCTTCGATGCCGTCTGTCAGTTTGCTTGCATAGTAATATCGCAGGTATTCGGGGTTGAGGTATTTGAGGTAGGTGCTTGCCTTGATAAAGGTCCCGCGGGACTTACTCATCTTTTCGCCGTTCACGGTCAAAAAGCCGTGAACAAAAAGTTTGTTGGCGGTTCTAATGCCGGCCCCCATCAGCATCGCGGGCCAAAACAGAGCGTGAAAATACATAATGTCCTTGCCGATGAAATGATACAGCTCGTATTCGCCGCCGTTCCAGAGTCTATCGAAGTCGAGGCCGTTTCTGTCGCAGTAGTTTTTGGCTGAGGCCATATAGCCGATAGGGGCATCCAGCCAGACGTAGAAGAATTTATTTTCTTCGCCTGGTATTTTGAAGCCGAAATAGGGCCCGTCACGGGATATGTCCCAATCCTTCAGGCCTGTCTTGAACCATTCATCAAGCTTGTTCGCCACAGATTTGCCCGTATATCCGTCTGCGATAAAGTCTTTCAGACGCTGCTGGTAATCGGCGAGTTTGAAGAAGTAGTGCTCGGATGTTTGAAAAGTGGGTCTGGCCCGGCAGGTTGCGCAGTAGGGATTTAGCAGGTCGGTAGGTTGATAAGTAGCGCTACAAACCTCGCAGGAGTCACCATATTGGTCCTCGGCCTTGCAGCGCGGGCAGGTGCCGCGAATAAACCTGTCGGGCAGAGGCATTTTGCAATTTTCGCAATAGGTCTGCTCGATGGTTCGTTTGACAATCGAACCGGCCTGGTTCAGACGGCTGAAGATAAGCTCGCTGAAGTGTCTGTTTTCAGGCGAATGCGTCGTGTAGTAATTATCAAATTCGACATAAAAGCCGTCGAAATCCGCCCTGTGGTCTTTGTGCATCTGCTCGATTAGCTTTTCGGGATTTATACCGGCGGCGCGGGCACTTATCATAATCGGCGTGCCGTGAGTATCGTCGGCGCAGAAGTAGAGGCATTGGTTGCCGCACGCTTTCTGGAAACGGACCCAGATATCGGTCTGCAGATATTCAACCAGATGCCCTATGTGTATGGGGCCGTTTGCATAAGGTAAAGCCGACGTTACAACGATTTTGCGAGGCATACTTCTTTCCTGACGACTACTGATTTTGGTTATCAGCGGTATCCTGCTCGTCTTCCTCCGGGACAGTGTCCTGCTCCTGCACCGGGGTCGGAGGCAGACCGATTATCTGGAGCTCGCTTATGGGAACAGCAATTTTTTCTCCATCCTCGTATTCGACCACAACAAGCTGGGTCAATATCTGGGCATCAACAACTTTGCCTTCACCGTGATTAGTTTTAACCCTGGTATTCTTCTTGGGCAGCTGGTTTTTAAGCTCGATGTAAGTTTTGTCCTCGTATCGCAGGCAACATTTCAATCTGCCGCAATAGCCGGAGATTTTTGAAGGGTCAAGCGTTGCCTTTTGCATTTTTGCCATTCGCATATTCACCGGTTTTAGAATCTTAAGGAATTTTTTGCAGCAGCATTCCTGTCCACAGCTTTCCACATCGCCAAGCAGCTTGGCTTCATCGCGTGAGCCGATTTGGCGCATTTCGATTCTCGTCTGGTATTCCTGCGCCAACTTCTTGACCAGCTCGCGGAAATCCACCCGGCCATCAGACTTAAAATAGAAGATGATGCGCTCGCCGCCAAATATATGCTCCGCTTCAACCACCTTCATCGGCAGGTTCATCTCTTTTGCGAAACGCTTACAGCATTCTACCTCTTCTCTTGCGATTTTCTGCAGGTGCTGCTCTTCGCTTACATCCTCAGCGGCTGCGAAACGGATGAATTTGCCGGCCTGCTCGTAGGAAAACTGGGACTCGCTGTCACTAAAATATGTTTTTATCTGGTCGTCGCTTAATTTAATCTGGCCCGCCTTGTAGAAAGCAAGCTGGCCTACGAGATAGCCCAATTCAAGACCCTTTTCCGTTTTTACCACAACACGGGTATTCAGTTTGGGTATTCTGGTTTCGTTGTGCTCAAACAGGCCGACCATATCCATTCGGCCATAGCGAACCAGCATATATTTTTTACTTTTTGCCTGCTTGGGCCTTGTTGTCGAAGCGTCCGACATTTAAGCTACCTGAATATACTACCAAGAAACCATCTCGAAATACAAAGCGTCATAGAAATTCAGAATTTAGAATTGACGATAGCACATCTCCAAATTCTGCATTCAAAATTCTTATTTATTCATCCTAAGCTCTTAAACCTTCATTTTATCAGAATCGGCGAGATTTAACAATAGCTGCTCAAAAATAAGCTTTTCGTTAACGCCGTCCTCGAGCCACCGCAACAGGGTGTAACAGTCGGCAATCTTTTCAGCCGACCGCTCAGGGCCAAACCGGCCGGCCAACTTCTTTATCTGCTCTTGCTGGTCGAAGTTGATACTTTCCTCTGGAGAAGCGATATTCAGCTTCATCGCATCATATAAGGCCGAGATTACTATCTGGATAAGAGTTTTTCGAGCCCTCTGGTCGATGTCGCTTTTACTTGTGCTCTTGTCGAGGTCGGCCCAGACGCCGGCGATTTTTTTAGCTTCATCCAGAAACTGCTGGGCCAGGTCCATCGCATCGGCAAATTCGTAACCGGCTACTGAACTTACCAGTTTATTTTTAGTTTCATAAAGGTTTGCCCCCGCGAGCTGGAGTTTTGCCCACTGGGAGGCTGTCCCTAAACTACCATGAGCAAGACGTGCGAAGAACTTAGCGGCCTTGTGCTCAATATTCATCTCTTTCAATTTGCCCTCTATCCTGTCCTGGTCTATCGGACCAAAGCGGATTATCTGGCATCTTGACCTGGTAGTGGGCAAAAGTCCTTCCAAGCGGGTGCACAGCAGGATAATGCAGCAGTATCCCGGCGGTTCTTCCAGAACTTTCAGGAGGCAATTTTGCGAGGAGGCGTTCAGCTTTTCGGATTCGCTGACTACAAAAACTTTCCTGGCCGACAGGGTCGGCCTGGTTGAGACTTTCGCGACAAGAAATTCTCGAACGACGTCTATCGGCAGCTCCACAGGCGACTTTTTGTCTTTGCCGTCTATGGTGAATTCCAGCAGCTCTTTATACACGTGATTGAAGTCCGGGTGTGAGCCGGCCTCAAAAAGCCGGCAGGATTGGCACAGGCCGCAACTGTCGGCAAAATCGCTGCCGCCGATTCGTTCTGAAACCGAATTCTTGCAGAGAAGCAGCTTGGCCCATTCGCAGGCCGTCTTGTATCTACCCACGCCTTCAGTCCCTGCAAAGATATACGCATGCGGCACTTTGCCTGCCGCGAAGGCTCTCTGCAAAAACCGTAGCGCTCCATCCTGACAGAAAATCTCCTTCAGTGACATCTATGTAAAGCTCACCTCAGAAACTATCTTCAATACTGTTTGATGAATCGTTTCGATGTCACCGGAGGCATCGACTACAAAGAAGTTTTGCTGCTCGCGGGCCAGTGTCAGAAAACCCTCTCGAACCTTCTGGTGATACTCACGCGGCTTTGCCTCAATCCTATCGAGCTTACGCGGCATACGGGCGGCGCAAGCTTTGGGGTCGGCATCGAGTATGATGGTCAAATCGGGCCACAATCTTGCCAGGCAGTCCGCTGCAAGTTTTATAACGTTGTGCATTCCGAAACCACCCGCGTGGCCCTGGTAGGCGCAGGTGCTTGAAACCCACCTGTCCAGAACGACACATTCCTTATCCCGCAGCACAGGCACCACCTTTTCCTGCCACAGTTGAGCCCGTGCCGCCATATACAACAGGACCTCTGCTCGCGTGCTCATTGCGATGTGTTCCGGACTCAGCAGGATTTGTCTTATCTTTTCGCCGATAACCGTATCGCCGGGGTCGCGAAAGCTGCTGGTAGGCACCCCCTCCATCTGAAGCCATTGTGTCAGAAGTTTGGCCTGGGTGGTTTTGCCGACCCCATCGGGTCCATCAAGAACAATAAATTTGCCTGAAAATTTGCTTTTCCAATCTTTACTATCCACTTTTGACTTCCTATCCTGAATTCATCCGGTTTTTTGCTTGTTCAAGAAGTTGCTTAAGAGAGCTTTCCACCTGTAACTCTTTGGCCCACTTATGCAGATAATCCCCGTCAAGACGGTCAAATTGAACTATTGCAACGTTGAGAGCGTCCTCAAGCTGCCGGTCAGATTTGCTGTTTTTGGCCCACTCTAATTTGATTAGAATCATATCCTCCGCGGACACTATCCAGGTATCTAATCCCATTATGCTGACTTTCTGCCTTCGCTGAAATTCCTCTTTGCTGAAAGGTCTCTGCCGACGGATAATAAAGTCTGCTTTCCAACCGGCCTGCATATCAATTACGTTGAAGGCAGACTGGCGTTTCAACGCATCCCTCGCAGATTCGATGCTGACGTAATAATCCTTGCCGAGGGATTGCAGGAAACTATAGAGCTGTGTTTCAGTAGGAGCAATGACTATATCAACATCGTTGGTTGCTCTTGGCTGGCCATGGAAACTACTGCCTATAGAGCCTGAAAGCATATAAGGAATCCCGGCGTTGTTTAAGGCGTCAACAAGTCTTTTCAAAAAATCTTTTTGACCGTTCATTAATGCGCCCCGGAATATCCGGAGAAAGTCTCCCGGAACAAACGCTCGCCTATCGTAAGGCGCAAGACGCCTCGCTTAACTGCCTGGTTGTCCCAATCAGGATGACGCTGCCTGATACCGGCCTCTATAATCTGGCGGAGGTTGTCGCTTAACTGAAATGTCATATCCGCCCGCTGTGCTGTATTTAGCCTTCGCAGAATCTCAATCTGCTTAACGGCAGCGTCAATGGTCGTATCGGCAGATATGGTATTCAATCTCATAATTTAACTCCACTCAATAGGGTAATTCAGATTGGAAATGATTTCAACTAAATATCCTTTGTTCTCTTCCCATCCCACAGAAATTTAATGTAGTGCTTGACTTTTTGAAGTGTCTTTTGTAATTTAGGTGAATAGTATGTGCCGGTAATCAAACCCATATAAACCTTTGCAGGGAAAGGGCGAGATTTGAGAAAGAAAAAAGGGATATTGCGATTGGCAGCAGCGGTGCTCTGCGCGTTATGCTTTGCTGCAAATGCCGTGTTCTGTCAGGAATCCCGTAAAGAAACGGGCCAGAAGCCGGCTCAGGGTGAGCTAAAACTGGAGGGCAAGTATATCAAGCAGCTTACCCTGGAGCGTGAGGGTGGTAACAAAGTCAAATTTGACCAGCCGGGGGAAAGCATAAAAGTCGCGGTGGGCAAGTATCGATTGCGGGAAGTCCAGCTTGAGGGAGGATATGCCTGCCAGATATGGTCTGATGACAATTGGGTAGAAGTTGGTGAGGATAAGCCGGCGGTTTTGAAGGTTGGAGCACCTCTTAAACAAATAGCGAAAGCAACACGGCAGGGAAGAGTTCTGGCGTTGGATTATAAACTGTCAGGGATAGGCGGCGAAACCTATGTCAGAAACGAGAGGAGCAAGCCGCCAACTTTTACCGTTTACAAGGGGGATAAAAAAATCGCCTCAGGCACATTTGAGTATGGCTGAGGCGGCACCTGCTCGTACTCGTGGCGAGTACCTTTAACAGCATTCGGTGAATTGAAGATTGTCCCTTCGCAGGACCTCGGTAACTTGGGCCCCAGCGATGGTGTTGCGGTTATTTACAATTGGAAGTGGTATTACAGCGTTCCGGCCCTGATGTTATGGGCAGTGCTGGTCCTTGCAATAGTGCTGGTCAAAGCCAACCGCAATCCTCGTGCGTTGCTGGTCCTTGTGCCTTTGTTGATAGTAAACCTGTTATGGTCAATCTTCAAGAAAGCAGTGGGTTTCCCTTCCGCACAAGCGGAGATGTTTAATATGCTATTTTATTCGCTAACGGTTGGCATTGCCATCCTGTGGCTCTTAGCGCATAAGCTCGGCAATCGCAGTCGCTTTGTTACATTTCTTCTGGCTTTCACTATAATGGCATTTGTTAGTCTTACAGGTGCTATATCTTATGGCGGACTGGAACTCTCCCAGCAGACCGTAGTGGCTTTGATACTACTGGCCATCCTGGTATTTGCAATGCTGCTTGGTTTTGTGCTAACGGGCTGGTGGTGCCGAAAACGTTATAGGCCGGTGTCCTTTATGCTCTGGCTGGCTGTGTGGATTGTGGCCGCAAATATCGTGACTATGCTGGTGGTTGACTCAATTGTATTTATCATCCAGCGGGTTTCTGTTTCGATTTCTACAGTATTGCTTTTTGTGCCGGTAGTAGGCGCGGTTCTTGGTGCTTTTTTGTATGCGGTTGTGCTCCCGTATATGATTTTGGCGCTGCGAAGTTCGTTTTATCGCCAGCGGTTCTACGCCTGCCTGCATCTAAAATCGATGCCCACAACCGCACAACCTGTGCCGGAGGCCAATATGCCGCAGCTTTAGGAAAGAGAAACATTGCCAAAAGCAGGAAAAATTTGTAGCATTTTCACCAGTGGTCGTGTCCTAATTTATACAGGCAGAAGTTAAAAGGAAATCAGGATAGCAGGATAATCAGTCTTTTGGAGAGTTATGAAATGTTAGGTAAAACCTATATCTGGCTCACAGCGGTTATCGGTTTGCTTGCCATAGCGTCGGTGTCTTTTGGCCAGGAAGAGCAATGGCTGCAATACCAGTCGTCTCGTGACGCGAGTTCGATTTTGAAAGATACATCCCAGCAATTTCTGAAAGTGATTGCCGAGAAGCCGGAGGGGGTGGCATTACCGGATTTCAAGGAGGATAACCCGTTTTTCTACAAATGGTCAAGCCCGATGACCAAAAACGGGTATCTGCTTATAGCAGTAGATTGCAACGAAAAAGGCAGAGCACATGACCTTTTGTATATCGACTCAAATGGAGATGGGAGCTTAAAGGATGAGGCAGCAATACCGGCTTACCGTGCCCAGTCGCAGCATTCGTTCTTTGGACCGGTAAAAATAACCTTTGAGGGAAAAGACGGCCC
>Ga0315279_10000605_pt1 | contig 69466 bp, 46 predicted proteins | sample YL17G06_20_MG_FD_203694 | JGI IMG/M metagenome (GOLD analysis project Ga0315279, IMG submission 203694) | Sediment microbial communities from Yellowstone Lake, YNP, Wyoming, USA - YL17G06_20 | ecosystem: Environmental > Aquatic > Freshwater > Lake > Sediment | place: USA: Wyoming | collected...
TAGACGCTCATTGCGCGGCGGGCGTCCGCCTGGAGCATCCGCGCCCCTCCGCCCGGCAGCAGCGCGGGTGCCAGCATGATCGGCATCCACAGCTCGGATGCGAGCACGGGGGTGGTGCCGACGAAGCGCGCAGGCATGACGCCAACGATGCTGCAGTCGAGCTGATTCAGCCGCACTGTGCGGCCGAGGATCTGCGGGTCGCGATTGAAGCGGCGGATCCAGAGCCGTTCGCCGATGATGACGACAGGGTGCGTGCCCGCCGTCCGGTGTTCCTCGGAGAGGAACGTGCGGCCGAGGATCGGATCGACGCCGAGCGTCGAGAAGTAGTTCGCCGAGACGAGGGACCCGAACACGACCGCGGGCCATTCCTGGCCCCCGCTGATGCCAACCCCCTGCGGCGCCGATGCGGCAAGCTGGGAAAACGATCGGGTTCCGTCCCGGATTGCGAGGTATTCCGGGAACGTAGACTTGTCGTCGGTGCGGCTGCTGGTTGCGCTCGAAACGATCACCAGGCGCGCGGCGTCGCGAATCGGCAGCGGCCGCAGGCCGAGGCCGTCGACCAGGCTGAAGATCGCCGAGTTCGGCCCGATGCCGATCGCGAGCGACAGCACGGCGACACCGGTGAGACCGGGGTTTGCGCGGAACATCCGCAGCGCCTGGCGGACGTCGGTCCAGAGACTGTCCATGCGTCACCCCGATTGCCGGAGGGTCTGAAGTCGAACTGGGCCGAGCAAGCTCGGCCCCTACGGCCTCTGATGGGAATACGCATGGAATGGCTGCGCGGTTCGATCTACCCGCTCGGCTGATGCTTCCCCTCTCCGTTACAATAGGAGTTTCGCTCGGCCTCCTTTCTTGCATCCGTGATCAGACACTCTTCCGAACAGCCCGGCACCCGGCGCATTCTGGCCTTCTGGCTTCCTCTTGCGGCCACGTGGCTGATGATGTCCGTCGAAGGTCCGTACGTGGCGGCGATCATCGCGCGCCTGGCGGATCCGACGGTGAACCTGGCGGCCTACGGCGTCGCGTTCTCGTTCGCGTTCATTGCCGAGGCGCCGATCATCATGGTGATGACGGCGTCCAACGCGCTCGTCGGCGACCGCGAGTCGTTCCTGAAGCTCCGCCGCTTCGTCTACACGCTCAACGGGATCCTCAGCGGCGTGGTGGCGGTGGCCGTGATCCCGCCGCTGTTCCGTTTCGTCACCGATCGGCTGATCGGCCTTCCGCCCGACGTCGCGCGCCTGACGCACGTCGGCACGGCGCTGCTCGTGCCCTGGCCCGCGGCGATCGGCTACCGGCGGTTCTACCAGGGCATCCTCGTCCGCCATCACATGCCGCGGCGCGTCGCGTACGGCACCGTGGTGCGGCTGGTGGCGATGTCCACGGCGGCCGTGGGCCTCGCACTGACCACGCCGATTCCGGGCGCCTGCATCGGTTCGCTCGCGCTGCTGACGGGCGTCATCGCCGAGGCGGCGGCCAGCCGCTGGATGGCGCGCCACGTGGTGCGGGGCCTGTTGCACGGCGCGGCGGCGGTGCCCGGCCCGTCAACGGCGGCCTCGCAGGCGCCGCTGACGAGCCGCCACATCTTTGCGTTCTACTACCCGCTGGCGCTCACCTCGCTGCTGGTCATCGGCGTCAACCCGCTCGTCACGTTCTTCCTCGGCCGCAGCCGGTCGGCGCTCGAATCGCTCGCCGTGCTGCCGGTCGTCACCGGTTTCGTGTTCCTGTTCAGGAGCGGCGCCATCGCCTACCAGGAAGTCGCAGTGGCGCTCATCGGGCCGGCCGGGCGGAACGAGCGCCCGATCGCGCGCGTGGCGATCGGGCTGGCGACGGTTTCAGCGCTGGCCTTGCTGGCGATCCTCTTCACGCCGCTGGCCGGCGTCTACTTCGCGCGCGTGTCGGGCCTGCCGGCCGATCTCGCCGGGGTCGCCCTGTGGCCGGCGCGCGTGCTGGCGCTCGTGCCGGCGCTCGACTACCTCCTGACGTTCCAGCGCTCGCGGCTGATCCTGGCGAGGCAGACGCGCGTCATTACGGCCGCAGCCGCGATCGAGGCGACCACGGTAGCCGTCGGCGTCGCCGTGGGCGTCAGCGTGCTGAACCTGGTCGGCGCGCTCGCCGCCACCTGCGCGCTGCTGGCCGGCCGCGTCGCCGGCAACGTGTTCCTGCTCGTGCCGGCCAGGACGGTTGCGGCCCCGGCAGGACGTGTCGCGGGCGAACCCGAGACGGCGCCATGACCGATCCGCAGATTTCCGCCGGTCAAGCGTTCCACGACTGGCTGCGGGCGCTCGAAGATCGGCACCTGGCCGACCTGCGCGTGCAGGAGGTGACCAGGGCGCTGCGCGCATTGTCGTCGGTCTACGTCGAGCGGCGTGGCGCGCTCCACCGGGGCGCGGCGCTCGATGGCGCCGGCAAGCGCGCCGCGTTTGCCCTCTTCTACGGGCCGCTTCACTACCTCGTTGTCCGTCGCATCGTCGACGCGCTGGGCGTGCCGGCGAACGCCATCGAATCGGTCGTCGATCTCGGGTGCGGCACTGGTGCGGCGGGCGCCGCGTGGGCAACGGCTCTCACGGAGGCGTCAGGCGCAGGTCCGCGCGTGCTGGGGATCGACCGCCACCCCTGGGCGGTTGCCGAAGCGCGCTGGACCTACCGGACGATGGGGTTGAGCGGCAGCGCTCGACGAGACGAGGTGGCGCGGGTCCGGCTGCAGGGCAGGCGCGCGGCAATCGTGGTCGCCTTCACCGTGAACGAACTCGCGGACGCGGATCGCGAGGCACTGCTGCCGCGGCTGGTGCGGACAGTGCAGGCAGGCGCGCACGTCCTGGTCGTCGAGCCGGTGGCCCGGTCGATCGGAGAGTGGTGGCAGCAGTGGGCCGATGCCTTCCGGCAGGCCGGCGGGCGGGAAGACGCGTGGCGCTTCGAGGCGGATCTGCCGGAACGGTTGCGCGTGCTCGATCGCGCCGCGGGGCTCGATCACCGCGTGCTGACCGCGCGATCGCTGTTTGCGGGCCCGGGCTCTCAGGGCTCCGGGCTCCAGGCTCCAGGCTCCCGAGGTCCGACACCGGACACCGGACGCCGGACACCGGACTGCGATAGTCCGAGGGTCCGAAGGTCTGACACCGGACACCGGACATCGGACACCGGACGACGATAGACGGTCACCCCCCGATCCCCGATCCCTGATCCCTACGCTGTTCGGGTATGCTCTGGGCGAGCAACGACGATGATGTCTTCACTGATCCGGCGACTGATCGGAATCCTGGTGCTGCCGCTCTTCATCCTGGTTCCTTCTCCTGCGGCCGCGGGCACCGGCGAAGGTGTCATCCAGGTCGCAGACCCGCGCGCCGACGCCCGCGCGGTCATCGTCTCCGGGCAGGTCCGCTTCACGGTGCTCACGGCCAACCTCGTTCGGCTGGAATGGGCGGCCGCCAAGGGCTTCGAGGATCGCGCCTCGCACCTCGTCATCAACCGGCGGCTGCCGGTGCCGGACTTCAAGACCGGCACGAAAAGGGGCTGGCTGGTGGTCGAGACCGGCGGCCTGACGCTCGAGTACAAGAAGAACAGCGGAAAGTTCGCGGCTGACAATTTACGGATCTCCTTCAAGGCGGGGCCGGTCAACGGCACGTGGCGTCCCGGGCAGGAAGACAAGGGGAACCTGCGCGGCACGACGCGCACGCTCGACGGCGTCGAAGGTGCGACCGCGCTCGAGCCGGGGCTGCTGTCGCGCGACGGCTGGGTGCTGGTGGACGACAGCGACCGCCAGCTCTTTGACGAGAGCGAGTGGCCCTGGATCGTGACGCGCCCGGCAGGCGAGCGGCAGGACTGGTACTTCTTCGGCTACGGCCGCGACTACAAGCGTGCGCTGTTCGACTACGCGCAGATCGCCGGCCGGATCCCGATGCCGCCGCGCTTCGCGTTCGGCACGTGGTGGTCGCGCTACTGGGCGTACACCGACGAGGAGTTCAAGGACCTGGTCCAGCAGTTCGAGACCTACGATGTGCCGCTCGACGTGCTGGTCATCGACATGGACTGGCACATCACGTCGCTGCCCGAATGGAAGGACATGAAGCGCGACCAGGCGGGGGGGTCGCCCGGCTGGACCGGCTTCACGTGGAACCGCTCGTACTTTCCGGCGCCCGAGAAGTTCCTCGCCTGGGCCCACGATCACGGCCTGAAGACGACGATGAACCTGCACCCGGCGTCGGGCATCCAGCCGCACGAAGAGCAGTACCCGGCGATGGCGCGCGCGATGGGAATCGATCCCGCGAGCCGCACCTACGTCCCCTTCGATCTGGTGGACAAGAAGTTCGCCACCAGCTTCATGGACATCGTCATCCACGGCCTCGAGCGCCAGGGCGTGGATTTCTGGTGGCTCGACTGGCAGCAGCAGCGGACGACGAAGGTCGCGGGCGTCAATCCGACGTGGTGGCTGAACTACGTGTTCTTCACCGACATGCAGCGGGCGGGCAAGCAGCGCCCGCTCATCTTCCACCGCTGGGGCGGCCTCGGCAACCATCGCTACCAGATCGGATTCTCGGGCGACACGATCTCGGTGTGGTCGTCGCTGGCGTTCCAGCCCTACTTCACGGCCACCGCGTCGAACGTGCTGTTCGGCCACTGGAGCCACGACATCGGCGGCCACATGCCGGGCGTCGTCTCGCCGGAGCTCTACGCGCGGTGGATCCAGTACGGCGTCTTCAGCCCGATCCTGCGCACGCACACGACGAAGAACGCCGACTCGGAGCGCCGCATCTGGGCGTACCCGATCGACGAGTTCCGCGTGATGCGCGATGCGTACAACCTGCGCTACTCGCTCCTGCCCTACATCTACACGGCGTCGCGGCAGGCGTTCGACACGGGCGTGTCGCTGGCGCGGCCGCTGTATTACGAGCATCCCGAGGCGCCGGAGGCCTATGCCGTGAGGGACGAGTACTACTTCGGCGACGACATGCTGGTGGCGCCCGTCTCGACGCCGCTCGCGGCGGACACGTCGCTCGCGACGCGGCGCGTGTGGCTGCCGGCGGGCGACTGGGTGGAGTGGTTCACGGGCGCGCAGATCAAGGGCGGCAGCGAGTTCGAGCGATCGTACACGCTGGCCGAGATCCCGGTGTTCGTGAAGGCCGGCGCGATCGTGGCGCAAATGCCGAAGACGCGCCACATCGGCGACAAGATGGTGGACTCGCTGATCCTGACAATCTTCCCGGGCGCTGCGTCCGGTTCGACGCGCATCTACGATGACGCGGGCAACAGCGTCGGCTACCAGAACGGCCAGTTCGCGTGGACGACCGTGAGGCACAGCGCCACCTCGCCCGACACGACGACCATCGAGATCCTGCCGGCGGAAGGCGGCTATCCGGGGATGCCGAACGACCGCGCGTACGAAATCCGTCTGCCGGGCACGTGGCCCGCGGAAGCCGTCACGCGTGACGGCCGCGCGCTCGGCTGGTCGGCCGACGGCCGGCCGGACACGTGGCGCTACGACGGCGATACGCAGACGACGATCGTTACGCTGGGGCGCGTGCCGGTTCGCGGGAAGGCGACTCTCACCGTGCAGACGAGGCCGGGCGACGCGAGACTGCTGGACGGCGCCGCGGGCCGCATCGCGCGGCTGAAGCAGGCGATGAAGATCCTCAACACGAACAAGCGGGAAGAGGATCGGTCGCCGGACGCGCTCATCCGGGCCGCGCAGACGGGCAACCGGATCGGCCTGGACCCGTCGCGCGCGCGGGAGGAACTGCAGGCGCTCGATCGGCTGCTGCCCGAGGTGGTCGCGCGCATCTCTGCGCTCGCCGGTGACCCGATCGTCCGCTCGCGCGCGCTCGCGCAGATTGGACAGGCTCCAGGCTCCAGGCTCCGGGCTCCGGACGACCCGAAACACCCGTAGGCCCCGAGCTTCAGCTCGGGGCCCGCGCGCCCAAGGCCCAAGGCCCAAGGCCCAAAGCCAGCATGACCCACTGCGTTATCTTCGACATGGACGGCGTGCTCGTAGACTCCTTCCGCGCGCACTTCGAGAGCTGGCGGCGCGTGGCGGCCGAGCAGGGCGTGCCCTATGCCGAGAAGGACTTCGCGTGGTCGTTCGGCCGCACGAGCCGCGAGATCATCAAGGGCACCTGGGGGCGCGCGGATCTGGACGAGGCGGCGATTCAGGCGATCGACGCGCGGAAGGAAGCGCTGTTTCGCGAGATCGTCGGACGCGACTTCCCGATGATGGAGGGCGCGCGCGAGCTCATCGACGCGGTGCGATCCGCGGGATTCCGCGTGGCGGTGGGATCCTCGGCGCCGCCCGAGAACGTGGCGCTCGTGCTCGAGCGGCTGGGCGGGCGGCAGCTGTTCGACGCGGTGGTCAACGGCATGGACGTCCAGCGCGGCAAGCCTGATCCCCAGGTGTTCCTGCTCGCCGCCGAACGCGCGGGCGTCCCGCCGCGCGACTGCGTCGTCGTCGAGGATGCGCGGCCGGGCATCGAGGCCGCCAGGCGCGCGGGCATGGCCAGCGTCGCGCTGGTGTCGACCGGGCGCAGCGAGGACGACTTCCGCGACGCGCACCCGGATCTCATCGTCCGCTCGCTGCGCGAACTCGATCCGCAGCTCCTCACCACGCTGATTTCCCGCTCACCACGCTGATTTCCCACCGTACGTAGCGCGGGTCTTCAGACCCGCGATCGCCCTACTCGAGTTTCGAGTCCGGCGTAAACCTGAACGTCGGCCTGTCGCCTTTCCAGCTCATGGACGTGTGCCCCGTGTAGTTCCACCCCGCCGCCCGGACGACCTTCATCAGTGCCTGGAGCGGCGGTTCAAGGCTCACGTCAACGGTCACCGGCGTCATGGGGTCAACCTCCTCAACGGTGATATCGATTCCCGATCGCCGGGCGATCGCGTTCACGGCATCCCGAAACGGCACCCGTTTGAACTCCAGGTCGCCCAGCGGCGTCCGGAGCCTCTGCTGAAACACTTCACCCCGGGGTATCGGTGGCGGCGGTTCGGCCGGATCCACGCGCAGCGTGCGATCGGCGAGCTGCCAGTGGCAGCCGATGCTCTCGCAGATCGCGGACAGCGCGGTGCGCGCCGTGACGTTCGAGACACGGAGCGTGACGGGCCGCTGCACGCGAGGATCGAGCTTCAGCGAGCAAGGGATCGTGCGGGCCAGCATCCCCAGGACCGCCGCCGGAGCAGAGGCATTGGCATCGAGGAACACGCGGCGCTCGAGGTTCGGCGGTCCGTACGAGGACGAGGCGGTGAAGAAGGCGGTCGTCGGTGGAGGCGTCGGACGGACGACAGGGCGGTTCAACCACACCAGCACGAGCGCCACGAGCAGCGCGACGGACGCGACCGCGGTCCACGCGGCGATCTTCGCGGTTCTTTTCATCGTGTTTCTCCAGCGCCAATCACGACGCACGTGCCGGGAGGCAGGTACTCCCTTTCGGGCACTCCCGCAACGATCCACGTCGTCCCGTCCGAAGCCTGCAGGAAGATGGCGTCATCGTTGCCTTTGGATGTGACACCTGTCCTGGCGGCCCGATGGGTCCACCAGGCGCCGAGCGCCAGCAGGCACACGAGCACCGCGGCCACCGGAATGAGGCGAGACAGGTTGCGCGATGGCGCCGCGCCCGCCAGCACCGTCCGGGCGATCCGATCCACGGCCGCCTCGGCCGGCCGCGCCGCCCGCCGCAATCGCTCGTCAAGGTCGTCCGAGGGATGCATTGCCATTCTCCAGGAGGTCTCGCAGGCGGCGTCTCGCCCTGAGCGCGCGCATTTTCACGGCCGATACCGAGATGCCGAGCAGCTTGGCGGCCTCCGCGGTGGCGAGGCCGCCAACGCCGACGAGCAGTATCAGCTCCCGGTCGGTTCGACCGAGGCGCGAGAGCGCCGTCGTAATCCGGCGACGCTCCTCGTGTTCGACCAGGCGGGCTTCGGGATCGGGCGTGGCGTCGTGGCGCCCGAGCAGGTGGTCGAGGGGCACCCACAGACGGCGCTTCAGCAGCGCCCGTGCGGTGCGGCGGCGGGCCACGGCGAAGACGAACCCCTCGGGCGACCGCGGTTCGCCATGTCGCCGCCAGCACTGGACGAGCGCCGTCAGGGTTTCCTGGGCAATGTCTTCGGCCAGGGCCGCGTCGCCCGTTCTGAGGATGCAATAGCCGAGGAGTCGCCGGGCGAGGTCCCGGACCGTCGCTTCCAGGTCCACGTTAACAGGGTACCCGACCCGGTCGTTCGGTCACACCATCACCATCCATATCTACAACGTCAGCACCGGTCAGCGCCTGAACACCGGCACGATGGACGCGGGGAAGACGTCCCGGAAGTTCGACGTGCAGGTGCCGGCGGCCGGCGTGTACATCGCCAAGACGGCGTTCCTGCTGGCGTCGGGCGGGAGAGAGGTGACGATCGCGAAGTAGGCGCGTCGCCGGAGGCGGAAAGCGGAAGGCGGAAGGCGGGGAAGGGCGCGCGTTCCTCCTCTGCCCCGCCACGCACGCGCTCCACGCGCCGTCCTTCTCCGGAGCCTGCAGATAAGGTGTCAGGCAGCCGACGCTACGGTGACGCGGTACTCATCGGCCAATTCGGTGACTGCCCAGTGGACAACCATTCTACTGTCCTTGGGAAACAGCTCCTGCTTCCGACGCGTCAGCTCGGCCAGGAGTTGCGCGAGCATGGCAGCATCCGCAGCCGGGACCTGGTGTATCGCCTCGAGGAGTGCTTCCTCGCGCGCGCTTTCGTTCAGAAGGGTCAGGTTCCACGCGCTGGCGGCAGCGCCGATGAGCGCTTCGCAGCTACGGAGAGTCAGGCCATCCTGCCGGAACGGCGCGATAAGCTGTATCAGTGCGTCCGACAGTTTTTGCGGTCGACCAGGCGCGGGCATCGGCGACGTAGCCACTCGCCTCGCGCGGCCGCCTCTGCGCCGCTTCTTCCTCCTCGCCTTTCCCATCGCACCTCTCTCCCGCCCTGTCTGCCTACGGCTAGCGTTCACCTGCGGCCGCCCACCATGTTGGCCGGCGGCCGTCGGGTGCAACGCCTGCGTCTCGATTCACTCCGAGCCCTGGCCTTGCCGCCACTTGGCGAAGTCCCGCGCTCCATGCAGGAACGCGACAACGACAACGCGATCTCGGTCGATGCGATAGAGGAGTCGGTAACGGTGGACGAAGACCTCGCGAAGCGCGGCGTACGCGGATTGCGCCCAGACTACTGAACGGACCCGAGCAGCCATTTGCGCCGCAGCTCGAGGGCTACCTGTTCATGGGAGAGTGTTCGGCCGGCATCGCCATCGGCAACGCCTCGGGCTGCGGCCTGAACGACGTACAGGTGGTACAGGACGTCGTCAAGGCTGCAGTCGTCTGGCAGCCGGTCGAGAAGGGCTCGAACTGTGTCTTTCGCGGTCACAACAACCCCCGCCTGCCAAAAAGGTAATCCGAGTATACGGCCGGGCGGCGGCGGATCCAAGTTCTCCTCGCGCCTTCGCCGATGGCTCAGCAGGCTAACGGCTCGCGCTCACCCGCGGCCGCGGTGCGTTAGCGCCAGCGGCCGTCAGGCGGTGATTTGCGCCGCGTTCGGAGCGTCAGGCACAACGCGTCGCTCACGATCCCGGTCGGCCGGAATTGCGTTTTGCCGGGACGGGCGGGGCCCCCGGCGCGGCAGCCGCGCTGGGGTGCCTCCAGCGCTTTGCGGCCTGAGTTGAATCCGGCCGGAAACCGGCAATCTGACAAAGCAATGCTGCGGACTGCAACCCTGACGTCGCAGGGTTCCACCCCCTACGTCGTCTGTGCAATCGGTGTCGTCTGCGGATGGTCGCTGCCGGCAACGAGCAAAGCGTCCCGCTTCTTCCACAGCTTGTACACCGCCGGGTAGACCAGCAGCTCCAGCACGAACGAGGTCGTCAGCCCGCCGATCATCGGCGCGGCGATCCGCCGCATGACGTCCGCGCCGGCCGAGGTCGACCACATGATGGGCAGCAGGCCCATGAAGGCCGCCGCCACGGTCATCATCTTCGGCCGCGCCCGCTTCACCGCCCCGTGGACGATCGCCTCGTCCAGATCCTGCGGCGTGCGCAGCAAGCCCCGGCGTTTGTAGTCGTCGTAGGACAGATCGAGGAACAGCAGCATGAAGACGCCGGTCTCGGCGTCGAGGCCGAGCAGCGCGATCATGCCCACCCACGCGGCAATCGACACGTTGTAGCCGAGCAGGTAGAAGAGCCAGATGGCGCCGATGGCCGAGAACGGCACGGCCAGCATCACGACCGACGCCTTGAAGGCCGATTTCGTGTTCGCCAGCAGCAGCACGAAGATGAGCGCCAGGGTGATCGGCACGACCACCTTCAGCCGCTCGCGCACGCGCAGCATGTTCTCGTACTGCCCGCTCCACTGCAGCACGTACCCGGGCGGCAGCGACATCTGCTGGCCCACGATCCGCTTGGCCTGCTCGACATAGGTGCCGATGTCTCGCCCGGCGATGTCCACGTAGACGTAGCCGGCGAGGAAGCCGTTCTCCTCGCGGAGCATGGACGGTCCGCTCACCACCTTGATGTCGGCCAGCTGGCCGAGCGGGATCTGCCCGTCCCCGGGCACGGCGACGAGCACGCGCTGCAGCTTGCCGATGTCGTCGCGCAGCTCGCGCGGGTACCGCACGTTCACCGGGTAGCGCTCGCGTCCCTCGATGGTGGTCGTGACGTTCTCGCCGCCGATGGCCGAGACGATGACCGCCTGTACCTGGTCGATCGTCAGGCCGTAGCGCGCGAGCTGGTCGCGCCGCGGTACGATGTCCACGAAGTTGCCCTCGGCCACGCGCTCGGCAAACACGCTGCGCGTGCCGGGCACGTCGCGCAGCAGCTGTTCGATCCGCTGGCCGATCCGCTCGATCGTCGGCAGGTCGGCGCCCATCACCTTGATGCCGATCGGCGTCCGCACGCCGGTGGTCAGCATGTCGATGCGGCCCTTGATGGGCATCGTCCACGCGTTGCTGACGCCGGGCAGGCGCAGCGCTTCGTCCATCTGGTTGACCAGCTCCTCCCACGAGATCCGATCCGCCCAGATGCCGCGCAGCCACGCCTGCAGCCATTCCGGCGCGCGGTCCGAATACCATCGCGGCACATAGCGCCACTCCTGCTGCGGCTTGAGCACGATGGTGGTTTCCATCATCGAGAAGGGAGCGGGGTCGGTCGACGTGTCGGCGCGGCCGGCCTTGCCCATCACGCTCTCGACTTCCGGGAACCGCCGCAGCACCTGGTCCTGCCGGCGCAGCAGGTCCTCGGCCTGCGCCACCGACATGCCGGGCATCGTCGTCGGCATGTAGAGGATGGAGCCCTCGTTGAGCGGCGGCATGAACTCGGAGCCGAGCTTGAAGTAGAACGGGATGGTGACCACCACGGCCGCCAGGGCGCAGGCGATGATGGTCTTCGGGAAGCGCAGCACCAGGCGGCAGGCGGGCTCGTAGACCGCGAAGATCGTGCGGCTGATCGGATGCCGCTCCTCGGCGTAGTACCGGCCGACGGCCACCTTCGTGAAGAGGCCGGCCAGCCAGCGCGGCCGGAACGTGAACGGGTCCATGCGCGTGAAGAGCATGCGCATCGCCGGGTCCAGCGTGATCGCCAGCAGCGCCGCGATCGCCATCGCCAGGTTCTTCGAGTACGCGAGCGGCTTGAACAGCCGGCCCTCCTGGTCCACCAGCGCGAAGATCGGGATGAAGGCCACCGCGATGACCAGCAGTGAGAAGAACACCGAGGGTCCGACTTCCTTCAGCGCTTCCAGCCGCACCGCGTGGAAGTCACCCTTCCGGCCGCCGGCCTCCCAGTGATACAGCTTGTTGTACGCGTTCTCGACCTCCACGATCGCGCCGTCCACCAGCACCCCGATCGAAATCGCGATGCCCGCCAGCGACATGATGTTGACCGTGACGCCGAAGTAGTACATCGGGATGAACGCCAGCAGCACCGACACCGGGATCGTCACGATGGGCACGATGGCCGAGGGAATGTGCCAGAGGAAGATCAGGATGACGAGCGAGACGATGATCATCTCGATCGTCAGCTCGTGCTTCAGCGTCTCGATCGCGCGCTCGATCAGGGTGGAGCGATCGTAGGTGGTGACCACCTCGACACCGCTGGGCAGCGACGGCTGCAGCTCCTTGATGCGCTCCTTGACGCGGGTGATCACGTTCAGCGCGTTCTCGCCGTGCCGCATGACGACGATGCCGCCGACGGCGTCGCCGGTGCCGTTCAAATCGGCCACGCCGCGCCGGATTTCGGGGCCGAGTTCCACGCGGCCCACGTCGCGAAGCAGCACCGGGACGCCGCCCGGCCCGGTCTTGAGGACGATCTGCTCGAAGTCGGCCACCCGCTTCGCGTAGCCTCGGCCGCGCACCATGTATTCGCGGCCGCTCCACTCCATCAGCCGTCCGCCCACCTCGTTGTTGCTCTTGCGGATGGCCTCGATGACCTGGTCGAGGCCCAGCCCGAACGCCGCCAGCTTGTTCGGATCCACGGTGATCTGGTACTGCTTGACGAAGCCCCCAATCGACGCCACCTCGGCCACACCGGGCACCGCCTGGAGCGCGTAGCGGACCGTCCAGTCCTGCACCGAGCGCAGCTGGTCGGGCGCGTAGGTGCCGCTGCGATCGACGAGCACGTACTGGAAGACCCAGCCGATCCCGGTCGCGTCGGGTCCGAGCTCGGTCTGGACGCCGTCGGGCAGCTTCGCCTGGATCTTCGACAGGTACTCGAGCACGCGGCTGCGCGCCCAGTAGATGTCGGTGCCGTCCTCGAAGATCACGTACACGTACGAGAAGCCGAAGTCCGAGAAGCCGCGGATCGCCTTCACGTGCGGGGCGCCGAGCAGGGCGCTCGTGATCGGATAGGTGACCTGGTCCTCGATGATGTCCGGCGAGCGATCCCAGCGCGAATAGATGATGACCTGCGTGTCGGACAGGTCGGGGAGCGCGTCGAGCCGGATGTTGCGCAGCACGTAGACGGCGCAGACGACGAGCGCCGCCGTGGCCAGCAGCACCAGGAGCCGATTGCGCGCGGAGAGTTCGATGATTCTCTGAATCACCGGATCGCTCCCCGCAGCCGCGATTCCGAGTCGAGCAGGAAACTGGCCGCCACCGCCACCTGCTCGCCGGCCCGGACGCCGGCAAGAAGGATCACGTTCCCGCCGTCGCGCAGCCCGGCCTGCACGTCCCGCGGCTCGAAATGCCCCGGCGCCGTTTCGACGAACACCACCTGGCGCGTGCCGGTGTCGATGAGGGCCGAGTCCGGAACGATGACGCCTTGCGCCTGCTGGGCATCGAGTTCGACGTTGACGAACATGCCGGGCTTGAGCGTCAGCTTCGGGTTCGGGAGTGCGAAGCGCACCCTGATCGTCCGGCTCTCCGCGTCGAGCGTCGGATACACGAACTCGAGGCGGCCGGTCAGCTTCACCGTGCCGTCGTACGGCAGCGAAATCCTGGCGGTGCGGCCGGGCCGGGCCGCGCCCGCCTCGGCTTCGTACAACTGGGCGGTCACCCACACGCGCGACAGGTCGGCGATCGTCATCAGGTTCATTCCGGGCTCGATGCGCTGACCCTCGACGACCGTCTTCTCCATCACGTAGCCGCCAAACGGCGCCCGGAACGTGACCGTGCGCTGCGCCTTGCCGGTCTCGTCGAGCCGCGCCAGGAACTCCGCGGGCACGTCGAACAGCTCCAGCCGTCGCCTGGCCGTCGCCACGAGCTCCTGGCCGCCGCGCTGCACCTCGGGCACCGAGGAATTGGCGAACTGCCCGGCCGCCTGGCGCGCGTGCAGGTACTCCTCCTGGCTCGCCAGCAGTTCCGGCGAGTACAGCTCGAAGAGCGGTTCGCCGGCGCGAACCGGCCGGCCGGTCGAATTGACGTAGAGCTTCTCGACCCAGCCGGCGACCTTCGTCGTAACCTGCCGCACGCCGGTTTCCGGCGTGACGACGGTTCCGACCGCTCGAATGGTGCCCGTCAGCGTTCCCATCGTCGCGGCGATCGTGCGGACGCCGACGAGCCGCGCCTGATCGGCGTTGGCGTTGACCGGTGCGAGGCCGGCGGGCGAGGCGGGCGCTGACGGTGCGTGTCCGCCCGGCTGTGTCGGTGGCGGCGAGGCGGGCATTCCCGGCATGCCGGGCATCGATTGTCCCTGGCCACCCTGCGGCCGGTCCTGCCGCGCGGGCTCGGGCCGGGCCGCTTCGACAACTCCCGGCAGGCGCGCGCCGGATTGGGCCGGCGTCACATTCGCGGCCGGCGCGGTCGCCGGCTGTCTGGCCGGCCCGGACGAATTCTCCATCGGCACGAGACGCATGCCGCAGATCGGACAGTCGCCCGGTCGGTCGGACACGTAGTTCGGGTGCATCGGGCAGTGGTAGCGCACGTGCGCCTGCGTCTGGGAGGCCGCCTGGCAGCCCGCGAGCAGCACGGGCGCGGCCAGCACGATCGCGACCAGGCAGATGACACCTGGCCAGCTCGTGCCCGCGGATCGCATGAGAGAGAAACGTGTGTTCATTCCATGACTCCGATATAGAGAGACCGGTCCCTACGAATTACCTGAGTGCCCGAGCAACGCTTCGAGCCTCGCCCGCGCCGCGTACCGGTCGGCTTCGCGCGAGGCGAGCTCGATCCGCACTTCGATCCAGCGACGGAATTCCTCGAGCACCGAGACGAAATCGCCGCGCCCGGCCAGGTAGCTCGACCGCGTGGCGTCGAACGCCGCGCTGTTCTGCGGCAGAATCGCGGTGCGGTAGCGGGCGATCTGTTCGCCCGCCGCCTGCCACTCGTAGGCGAGCCGCGCGATCTGCGCGCGCACGTCGGCCGCGGTGTTCTGCATGTCCAGTTGCGCCGCGCGCAACTCCTGCTCGGCGGCGGCGATGAGCGGGCGCTGCTTCCGGTCTTTCCGGATGGGCAACTCGATCCCGACGTTGAAGACGACGGTCCGATCGAGGCCGCCCTGCCAGTACAGTCCGCCGCCCACGCTCCAGCTCGGTCGCAGCTCCTCGCGCGCCGCGTTCACCTGCTTGCCCGCTACGTCAATCTCGCGCTGACGCACGACCACCTCCGGCGCCGGCGGCAGCGTCGTGTCGGACGCCTGGCGGCCGGCGATCTCCGGCGGCAGCGGCATGTCGGATGGCAGCTGGCCGATCGTGCCGATCGGATTGTCAGGCGGGTCGTCGGTCAGGCGATTGAGCGTGGCCTGCACCGCGTAGCGCTCGGTCGCGATGTCGACGAGGCGCTGGCCGATCTGCGTCTGTTCAAGCTGCACGCGCAGCACGCTCGCCTGGTCGGCCTGTCCCGCCGCGTAGCGGGAAGAGACCGTGGCCGCCAGCATCGCGACGAGCTCGCTCGCGTCGGCGAGCGTGTCGCGCTCGCGATCGAGGGCGAACAGCCGCGCGTACTGCAGCCGCACCTCGGTGGCCAGGTCCGCCGCCAGCACGTCCCGTTCGGCGCGCCGCTGGCCGATCTCCGCCTGCGCCACCTCGCGCTGCGCCGCGCGCCGGCCGCGGCTGAGCAGGGGCTGGCGGATCGAGGCGCCGGCCATCGACATCGGGTCCGAGCCGATCGTGTAGCGGGGGAAGTTGAAGTCGCGGTATTCGAACTCGACCATCGGATCGGGCAGCGTGCCTGCCGCCCGGACCACCGCCTGCGCGGCGTCCACTCGCGCCCGCCGTGCGGCCAGCGACGGCGCGCGGGCGAGCGCGCGCTCGACGAGCGCTTCGACCGGCGGGGCGGCGGCCTGTGGCGCGGCGGCAGGCGACTGCTGCGCGGCAGACGAAGCGGGAGCCGAGACAGGTGCGACCACCAGGAAACACAAGACGAGGCTACGGTTGAGCAATGTGTGCACGGATTCCTCGCTGCGACTGTACGGTGAGTCCCGGGCTGAAGCCCGGAACCTACGACCAAGGGGGCCGCCTATCCGGCGACCAAGGGGGTCCGCCTATCCGGACCAACGGCTGGAACTCGCAACTGGCCAGGGAAACGACTTTCCCGCAGCAGCGAGCCACGGAAACGACTTTCCCGCCGGCAGTCGTAGGTTCCGGCCTTCAGGCCGGGACTACGCGGAAACAGTTCGGGCGCAGCGCGGGAATCAGCAGCGCGGGTGGGCGGCTGTGAGATAGGGAGGACTGAGATCGCCGATGGCCGCCGGGTGCGGCGGCAACAGCGCAGCGGGGAGAACGGCGTCAACCGTCAGTGTGTAAACGAGGCCGGCCGCAGCAAGCGGATTTCGCGACGATGAAACCGTTGCCGGCGTCGGCGTGACCGGCGCCGGGACCTGCGGCGCCATGTTGCACGGGCACGTGGGCGTCGCGACAGGCCGTTGCGATGACGAAGGCTGGCCGGGCGCGGAGTGGCGGCAGCAGCACGACTGCAGTGGCATGCCCGGCTGCGTGCGCACCACGGCCGCGACGGCGCAGACGCCGGAGAGGTGCAACACGAGCGCGCTTGCCAGGAACAGCCGGTTCATCTCAGGGAAAAGCTCTTCTGCGAGTGCGATGCTTACAGTTTACACGAATACCAGCGGGGCAGCGCAAGGGCCGTACCTGTCCCGCGCGAAGAGAAGCGGCCGCATGACCCGTATCTCGGCTCAAAACAGCAATCGCATTACCGGAATGCCGCCAGAACCGCCGGCACTCCGACGGAGCCTGGAAGGCTGAGCTCTCAGTTGTGGGACTTCCGGCTCTCAGTTGTGGGACTTCCGGGCTTCAGCCCGGGAGCGCAGGATTCAGGGGCCATGAGCCTGGTCGGGCCCAGAGCCTTGAGTCTCAAGCCTCGAGCCGGGCCATCTTTCGGCGCCGCCTGAACAGCAGCGCCGACCACGTCGCATCGATCGAGCAGATCTTGTAGTCCACCAGGCCCGCCGAGAGGCCCGCTCGTCGAACGTCCTGCTGCGTCACGTCGCTCGTCGATCCGGCGATCCTCTTCGGCCAGGCGATCCACAGCGGCGCGTCTCCCACGCGCGCGGCGACGGCTTCGGTGCGCGCGTCAAGCTCACGCCGACTTCTCACGAACCACATCGCGAGGCTGAGGTCGCCCCCGAGCCGGGTGACGAACGTGACGCCACGCGACCCCTCGCCGAGCGTCTCCAGGAAGTCCGGCGGCGGGTGCAGCAGCGCGACCACCGCGCCTGCCCGGATGCCGAGCTTGCCTGCAAGCGGACGGTTCGCATAGGGTGCGAACACGGACGCCGGGACAACGGGCGCGGCCGGAGGCTGCGCCAGCGCCTCGTCGATCGAGGATTCGATCCGGGGCCACGTCGTGTAGGACGCGTCGGGCAGCAGCTCCTTCAGGAGCGCGACCTTCGATGCTTCGCCGCCGACGAAGACGATCGGCACGTGCCGCGTGCTCTTCAATCTTCTCAGGTACACGGCGATGTCGCGGCCGTGCGAGGGGAGCCGCTCGAGGTCGATGACCACGGCCGAGACCTTCGTCGTCTTCAGTTCCGCGAGCAGCTCGGGTCCGGTTCGGACCTGCCATTGGACGTCGTAGCCATACTTCTGGAGGCACGCGGCGCGCTCGCGCGCTTCCGCCTCGTTCCAGTGAATCAAGCGGACCATTTTCATCTCAGCGCTCGACCGGGTAACGGGAATCGCAACAGCAGCACGGCGCAGCGTGCCCCGCGATCCGAGGGGCACGCCTCTTGCATCGTATCGCGACCTTCATCGGCTGCAAAGGCGTGCCGTCTCGACGGTTCGGGTTACCGGTTCGATCGAACCCCGGAAGCGGAGGCTGGCAGGAATGTTGCGATTCAACCTGAAGTTGTTCTTCGGTTTTCTGACTTTCGGAATCATTGTCATCGCCCTGACGGCACTGAATGCTGCGTTCGTCAACCGTCCGCTCGTCGTCTTCGGTCTCACCGTCGTCGCCTCCGTGCCGCCGGCGTTGTTCATCGCCTGGCGTTTGAATCGCCCCATTCACGTCCTGAACGAAGGCATCACCCGGGTGGCCCGGGGAGATCTCGACGTGACGCTGCCGCACCTCCGCACGCGCGATGAGTTCGAGCCGCTGATTGATCGATTCAACCAGATGGTGGCCGCGCTTCACGAGACGCAGACGCTCCGCGAGTCGCTCGCGCTGCGCGAGCAGACCGAACGCCTGCTGCGCGAGGCCGGTGAGCGCCTCGAGGCGCGCGTGCATGAACGGACGCGCGAGCTCGAACAGACCGTCCGGGAACGGGATCGCTACCTCGCCCACTCGCTCGATCTCATCGGCGTTTCCACGCTGGACGGCCGTTTCACGACCGTCAACCCGGCCTTCGGGCGCGTGCTCGGGTACACGGACGAGGAACTGACGTCGCGGCCGTTTCTCGACTTCGTGCATCCCGACGACGTGCCGTCAACGATCGCCGAAATGAAGCGGTTGAACGCGGGCATGCCGACCATGCTCTTCGAGAACCGCTATCGGTGCAGGGACGGGTCGTACAAGTGGCTGCAATGGACCGCCATCTCACTCGCGGACGAACAGGTGATCTACGCGATCGGCCGCGACATCACCGATCGGCGCCGGGCCGAAGCCGCGGAGCAGGCGCTGTTCGAGGCGTCCCTGCAGATGGAGATCGCGCAGAACATCCAGGCAAGCCTCCTGCCGGCCGGCTCCGTGCAACTGGAAGGGTTCGATCTGGCCGGGCTGTCGCGCCCGGCCGCGTCGGTCGGCGGCGACTACTTCGATTTCATCCCGATGGCCGGTAACCAGCTGATGCTCGCGATCGGCGATGCGTCCGGCCACGGACTCTCGGCGGCGCTCGTGATGGCGCAGCTGCACGCCTGCTTCTGGGCGCTGATGGTCTCCGACCCGCATCCGCTGGACGAGGTTCTTGCCCGCACCAACGCGATGCTGTACGCGAAGACCCCGGCCAACTGCTACGCGACGGCGATGCTCGTGCGCATTGACGGCGGCCGGCGCACGTTCAAGTACGCGAGCGCCGGCCACCCGCCCGGGTACGTGCTCGACTGCGGGGGCACGGTCAGATGCCGGCTCGATTCGACGGGCCGGCCGCTCGGCTGCCTGCCGGAGGGCGGCGCAGGCAAGAGCGCGTGGCTCCCGCTCGACCCGGGCGACACGCTCGTCCTGCTGACCGACGGGATCCTCGAAGCGGCGTCACCGGAGGGCAAGATCTTCGGCGAGCGCCGCGTGCTCGACGTCGTCCGACAGCATTGCGGTCGTCCGGCCAGGGCAATCGCAGACGCAGTTCACGAGGCCGTGGGCGAGTTCTGCGGCCGCTCGCAGGACGATGCGACGATCGTGGTGATGAAGGTGACCGGCGGCGTATGATTGCGCCATGCACAAGCGCATCGGCATCCTCGGCGGGTTGACGCCCGAATCGACCGTCACCTACTACCAGCACATCGTCCGCAGCTACCAGCAGCGCCATGGCGACCACGGATACCCGGAGATCGTCATCTACTCGGTCAGCTTCCAGCAGTTCGAGGACTGGATGGAGGCGGGCGACTGGGAGGCGATTGCCGCGGCGCTGGCCACGGGCTTGCGGCGGCTGCACGCGGCCGGCGCGGAGCTGGGCGTGATCGCCACCAACACGATGCACCTGCTGTTCGATCGGCTGGAGCGGGAATCGCCGATGCCGCTGCTCAGCATCGTGGATGCGACGGCCCGGGCGATCGAACGCTCGGGGCTGCGCACGGTGGGCCTGCTCGGGACGCGATTCACGATGGAGAAGCCCTTCTATGCCGAGCGGCTCGCGCGCCACGGCATTGCGACGATCGTGCCCGACGTCGTGGACCGGCTCGACGTGCATCGCGTGATCATGAAGGAGCTGTCGCTGGGGATCCTGGCCGACGCCTCGCGCCGCCGCTATCTGGGGATCATCGACGGCCTCGTTGCCCGTGGCGCGGAGGGCGTCGTGCTCGGCTGCACGGAAATCCCGCTGCTCGTGCGCCCGCAACACACCAGCGTGCCGCTCTTCGACACCAGCACGCTGCACGCCGAAGAAGCGCTGGCCTGGGCAACCGGAGAAGCCAGCATCCCGCAGATTGGCAGCCCGTAGTGAAAGTCCAACCGGGCTGCTAATAGGGACGAGACGAGAACACGACCCCAGCCACAAATCGTGGCGCAGGACTTTAGTCCTGTCTTCTGCGGGAATGTGCTCCCGGGCTGAAGCCCGGAAGTTCCACAGCTCATGGTCGGTGTACCGATCACTTTGTGGGACCGCCGGTCTTCAGACCGGTGGCCATCCATCGCGCCAGCGCGTTGCGATCCACCTTGTTCAGATGCGTGCGCGGCCTTGTCGCGCTACTTCTCACGCTCTGATCGCGGTTGCGTCGCGTAATACCCCGGGCGGGCCTGCACCCTTCCCTTGCTGCCCTTCAGCCGCACCTCCAGCTTGTGCCAGCCGTCGTCGCGCCGGACGCCGGTTGGTTCGAAGGTGAGGAGATAACGGGCGCGGAATTCCTCGAGGACGCTGACCAGTAGCTGCGGCAGCCTCGTGCCCCAGTCGGCGGTGAACACCGAGCCGCCTGATTCGCCTGCAACCGTCCTGAGCGGCGCCAGCCAGTCGATCATCGGCGTCCCGGTCTTCCCTGCGATGAAGACACAAACCACGGCATCGGAGCGCTTGACGGTGTCGATCACCTGCGCGTCGGTCAGCCAGCTCGCGTTGTCGCCCCCGTCGGTCAACAGGATCACCAGGCTTCGACCTGCACCGCCGGAGACGAGCGACACTCCCGCGAAGAGCGCATCCCACATCGCCGTCACTCCACGCGGGCGGACGTCGGCAAGCGCCGTCCGCATGGCGGCGAGGTCGCCGACCGGCGCCACCTGCAGAGAGAGCCGCTCGGAGAACGTGACGAGCGAAGCGACATCGCCCGGCCGGAGCATGTCCACCAGTCGCTGACTGGCCGCGATCAGGCCGCGAAGCCGGTCTCCCTCGACGCTCTGGCTGGTGTCGAGCACCAGGGCGACAGTGACCGGGCCGGTCGTCGTGACCACCGCGACCCTTTGTGGGACACCGTTGTCGAGCACCTCGAAGTCGTCCGCCGTCAGACCGGCGACGAGACGTTTGCCCTGGGTGACGAGCACGTCAACGCGCACGGCATCGACCCGCGCGCGAAACACATTCTGCTGCCGGGCGGTAACGTACATCCCTGCGAAGAGACATACGGGCACGCACGTCGCGCACAGGAAACGTGTCTTCACCGCCGCACCTGTTCCCGCATCGGGTGAAGCCAGGCCGCCAACTCCGATGCTGTGACGTCGCGGTACCAATTCCATGGCCGCAAATCGGGATGCGCCCGGCTGGCGCCGTCACCGAACACGCGACGCGCGATCGCCCATCCTTCGTCGGGCCGGCCGGAGGCGACCACGAGCTGTCCGAGCGCGAGATATGCCGGTTGTCCGTTCGGGTAGATCGAGATCGCAAGTTCGTAGGATGCACGTGCGGCATCCACCCGGCCCGCTTCCTGGTCGAGTTGCCCGAGGAACAGCGCAGCCATGTAAGCGGCAAGATCGTGCCGGGCGTTTCGAGCGTCGGCAAGCGCACGCTCCAACTCGCTGCGCGCTTCTTCCCTCTGGTCGAGCAGGTACAGCACGCGCCCCAGGCGCAGCCGGGCCTCGAACAGCGTTGGGTCCACGGCCAGTGCCCGGCGAAGGTACGCCTCGGCGTCCACTCGTTCGGGGCCGAACGCACCGTGCGACGTCGTGATCGCCCGGTACACCACGGAAACGTCCGGCGCCTCTCCCGCGCGCCGCACCATCTTCGCTTCGGCGAAAGCACCGGCGGCGAGGAGGAATTGCGCATCGTCGCCGAATGCCTTCTTTCCCGTCCGGACCAGCCCGTCCGCTCTTTGGAAGCTGCGACGCGCGGTCCAGACGTAGACGTTGATGATGTACCAGCTGCGGCAGAACGCACGCAGGCCGGAATCGCCTTCGGCGTTCGCGCGCCGGAGGAGGTCGACGGCGATGCGAAACGCCCTGTCGTAATGAAGGTCGTTTTCTCCGAGGTCCGTTCGGTCCGCGGCTGTCAGCCCACGCTTGAAGAGCGCTTCGGTGTGCAGCAGCGCCAGAGCAGCGAGCGAGGTGGAGTCGTTTACTCCGGCCTCGTATACTCCGGCCGGCAGCCTGGCCTCGTTGTTCACCCGCCTGACGTCCCACCGCGCGAACTCGATGACGGCCGCATCCGCGTCGCCGTGGCGATACTGCTCGAAGAGCGCCCGGAAATCTCCGGGCGTGCGAGGTTGGGCGACGCGCGGGGCTGGCGCGACCGACACGAACACGACGGCCGCGATGATCGACGCCGCGAGCACGAGGAGGCGAGCCATCATCAGGCGCTGGTGGGAGGACGCTGGCCTGGCACCGCAAGTCTACAACCTGAAAGCCCAAAGCCAAAAGCCCAGAGCCGAAAGCCGAAAGCCGAAGGCCGAAGGCCCAAGGCCCAAGGCCCAAGGCCTATTCGTACCTCAGTGCCTCCTGCGGATCGATCCGCGACGCGCGCCGCGCCGGCCACCACACGGCGAAGGTCAGCAGCATCAGCAGGCCGACGGTCGCGACCGAGAACGTCGCGGCGTCGAACGGTTTGATCTCGTAGAGCAGGCTGGCGAGCCATTTGGGCGCGCCGGCGTTCCCGGACCTGTGGGAGGTCCGGACGAAGCTGTAAGGTGAGGCGGCAGGGCCGGCCAGGCCTGGCTCGACGCGGCCGAACTGGTGGACGAGAAGTGGCAGATGGCCGAAGAGGTGGCCGAACGCGTGCGCGGCGGCTCGCGGCGGCTGCTGAACGAAGCCCACGGCGACATCGCGCTCGCAGCGAACACGCACGAACTGGTGACGCGACTGCTCTCGACGCTGCCGGTTCGCGAACAGCCTCGATTGGTGACGACCGACGGCGAGTTCCACACGATTCGCCGGCAGATGGATCGGCTGGCGGAAGAAGGGCTGGAGATCGTGCGAGTGGCGGCGCGCCCGGCGGCGACGGTGACCGAGCGCCTGGCAGCTGTCGTCGACGACTGCACGGCCTGTGCGCTCCTCTCGTCGGTGTACTTCGAGACGGCCGAGATCGTTCTGGGCCTGGACGCCATCGCGCGCGCGTGCGAGTGGCATGGCGCCGCCCTTCTCGCGGACGCCTACCATCATCTGAACGCCGCGCCCTTCGACGTCGGCGAGATGGGCCTGGCAAATGCCTTCATCACTGGCGGCGGCTACAAGTACTGCCAGCCGGGCGAAGGCAACTGCTTTCTGCGCCTTCCGCCCGGCTGCACGCTGCGGCCGGTGCTCACCGGCTGGTTCAGCGAGTTCGCGGCGCTCGATCAATCACGTGGGCGCCCCGAACTGGAATATGGCGCGGGCGCCGCGCGCTTTGCCGGCGCCACCTACGATCCCACCTCGCACTACCGTGCCGCCGCGGTGTTCGCCTTTCACGAGCGGATGGGCCTCACACCCGCGCTCCTGCGCGAGGTGAGCCGCCACCGGGTCGGACTGTTGAAGGAAGGCGTCGAGGCGCTCGATGTCGATCCATCACTCGCTCGCGTCGAGCCGATGCCCGACGATCGGCGCGGCGGCTTCCTGGCCATCCGCTCGCCGCACGCGGGCGCACTCTGTCGCGCGCTTCGCGAACGCGGCGTGCTCACCGACTTCCGAGGAGATGTGCTGCGGCTCGGTCCGGCGCCATACCTGTCGGACGATCAACTGCGCGACGCGATCTCCCGCCTGGGCGAGACAATCCGCACCACAACTTCATAGTCACGCTCCCGCCGCGCGAACGCGCCTAACACTACTCTGTCACCTTCGCAGGGGTGGGTTTCGGACGAAGCTGACCATTAGATTGAACAACTTACGGTTGCCGAGCAAATAGAGGATGGCCACGACGTCGCGCAGCCACCTGCGCACCTGTGGCAACGTTGGTCGCGGATCGGTGGACGAACGGGACCGCTCGACCTGGAGAAACATGAAGGCCATCGCGGTGAGGACGGCGTGATGGGTCCAGCCCCGCAGCGTGCGGCCCTCGAAGTGATCGAACCCCAGTTCGTCCTTCAACTCCCGGTACTGTTGTTCGATCGGCCATCGGCTGCGGGCGAGGCGTACCAGGTCGCCGAGCGCCGCCGTGGCGTCGAGATTCAGCAGGTAGTATTTCCGCTCGTCGTCGACCAACGACCGCTCGCACAACAGCCACCGTTCGCCGCGGCTCCGGGCGGGGCGCACGCGCAGCGCGACGAAGCGGGCCGCCAACGGGCCCTTCGTCCCGTGGCCCCAACAGACGCGCTGCCAGTCGCGCTCGGGCACGTGCTTGGCGAGGCCCTCCACGGACCGCGCGTGCGGCGCGCCCGCTCGCCACGCCGTGAGCTCCGATCGGATCGCCACCGCGTAGCGCAGGCCCAAGCGCTCGAGCCCCAGCCGAAACGCCGCGACCCGCCCGTAATCGGCGTCCGCGACCACGGCCGTCACCGCGAAGCCCGCCTTGAGCACCGTGCGGACGTGCGCCAAGGCGATCCGCCATTTCTCGCGAAACACTGCGCGGTCCGGAATGCCGGCTTCCGCCCGGCGCGCCGCATCGCTCAGCCACTCGTGGGGGAGGTACAGGTCGCAGGTCAGCGGCCAGACGAACTGCGCCCCGATCAGCACGCTCGACACCGCGACCTGGCAATTCCCGGTCTTCCCGAGGGCGCCGCAGTACTGCCGCTTGACGCCGACCGAGTGCTTGCCCTGCTTGGGGAGGCCGGTGTCGAGCGCCAGGATGCCACGGCGTTCCGGGACGGGCGCCCGCAGCCGGTCCCAGACTCGTCCCGCGTTCCACGGCGAGTGCGTGATGAGGTGCTGGAGGCCCTGATAGGAGCCCGGATCGATCAACCGTCCATGCATCGCCTGCATGGACTTCCGCTCGCTGTCGTTGAAGAGGCCTTCGAGATACTGGCTGGCCGCGTCGCGTTGCACACGACGGCCAAAGCAGTCCGCGAACTGATCCGCGAACTGTCCGAAGCGTCGGAGCACGGCGCGGGCCCACCCTTCGGTCACGCGAACAATGGTAAGGAATTCGCACGATTAGTACAAGTACGAAATTTTGGATCGGCGCGTACGAATCATTGAATCTGACAAGGTAGTGCTAATCTGCCCCGCCTCAGAATTACTGTTGAGCTATGCACACTTTCTTTTCGGCACCCTGCCACGTTTTGCCTCGGCCAACGTTTTGTACTGGTACACCACCGCCCGCCTGCGCCGGGCGGAGCGTCCCATGACGATTCTGTCAGTCGCCAGAGCCTGCTGAACGACACTCGTGGAACTACTGGACGCATGTTGACGTGCGGCAATGCGAGTGCACGCGCTCGAGCGCAGAGTGCTCGCGCACGCACAGCTCGCACCAGGGAGGATTGGCGATGGCGTACCAATGCGACATGCTCGTGCGCGCGGTCCAACAGATGCTGATGCAGGCACCAGCGAGGACGCTCTCATCCATCGCGAGCGAACTGCACGTGAGCCGGCACACCATCTCGAACGCGATCAGCGCGCAAGACGGCGTGTCGTTCAGGAATCTGCAGGCAGAGTGCCTGAAGGCGTGCGCGACGGCCCGTCTGGCAGACGTGACGACCCCACATTCCATCAAAGAAGTCGCACACTTGGGATACACCGCGCCTAGATCGTTCTCGCGCCGTCTCAGGTACCTAACAGGGCAGTCGCCCAAAGCCCTCCGCGATTCCCTCGTGAAACGTCGCACCCCAGCTCTGGCCAAACGGTGACTCTTTTGGACGCTCAGTGCGTCATTGATAGTTGACTCGGGCGGCACCAAGGCAGAACCTTACACTACTCTGCCACCCTCGCAAGTGTGGATCCGTGAAGGCCACAGGCGTGAGGATTGTGTCATGCGTCCAGCCTTGCACCGTGCGGCCTCCGAAGTGGCCGAACCGCAGTTCGTCCTTCACTTCGGGGTACTACTGTTCGATCGGCCATGGGTTGCCGCAGAGGCGCACCAGGTTGCCGAGCGCCTCAGTGGCGTCGAGAGCCAGCACGTGACACCTCCGCTCATCGTCCGCCAACGACACTCGCACAACAGCCGCGGTCCGGCGACTGCGTGTCGGGCACACGCCCAGGGCGACGAAGCGTGTGTGCTGGAGAGGAGGGATGTATGCGGCGAATTCAGTATGGGGTCATCGTAGCGATTATCGTCGCCTTGGTCTTTTCGTACCTTGGCGCCGTCGGTCACGCCCTGCCAACCGGGTGGGTCCAGGTGTCGGTATATCCACAGGAGTTCGGTAACCCATACGAGTCCATGGAAATCCGTTACAACGCTCAGCCGGATTGTTCAGGTTATGAGGACTTTCCCTACGCCGTCGTGGACGAGGTGCACTATGGCGACCAAACGGCTTGGGGGGAATCCGGGGTGTTCCACGACGATGGTTACAAACCGAAGGAGTATATCTCGTTCACTGTTGAGGTGTGGTTCCATTGTGAGGACTGGAGCGGATGGCCAGATTACAACGAGCTCTGGTTGCAGGGAGGGGCTGAGGCGTCGCCCGTCACAGGCATTGCGTACGTCTCGTACGACGGAGTGCAGGGCGGCTTTGAGCTCGGGCGTCCAACTGCTGTGCCCTGGGTGACGAATCGTCCCTGTCCGTACGCCGCCTATATGGGGTACGGCATGGCCAATGGATTCATTGCTCCGGCGTTTTACCAGGTGTTCACTCTGTTCGACGGTTGGGATGACGCAGTTGACGCGATGGCCTGGGAGAATGTCTATCCCGACTCGATTTGTCATCTGGATTCATGTTTCGAGTGTGGGTCTTGCGCCCCAAGTGAGACCTACGATGGTTATACGGACCCTGGTGGCCGGATTGTTGACGCCCATCTATCCATAGACAACGCTTGTTGTGACGTGTGTTCCTGCTGGTGCGGCGCCGCGGCGTACTGGGAGGCGAGGGGCGAGGATGGGTATACGGCAACTATCATCGACCAGTCGTGGGAGGGCTCGTGTTTTGAGTTCGTCGTAGCGGGAATGTGGATCTTAGGACCAGGATGAACCGTCTCCCACCTGAGACTGTGCTTGCACTGCATGTAGTACGACCGACCATCGTTGAACGCAGTTCCCGCGGTCCGTTGGTTATGGAGTGTGTCTATGAATGTAAAGAAACCCGGCGTACTATTGGCGGTTCTTCTCGTTGCGTTCGTGTGCCCCAGCTTTGCGCAGCAGCGTGCCGAACCACGCATTCGAACACTGAGGATTCCGCTGCCTCTCACGGAATTCAGTGTCTCGGCGGCGGCCATGATGTGGACGAACGCGACAGGAGTGCCGACGGGCGTTGAGGGGCTCATGCGGACTGCTGCGGAAACAAGTGCAGGCCGGTCGAGGATCTTGAGCACGTTGGACCTGTCCGGCCTGACGATCAAGCAATCGGCCGAGGAGATTGTGCAACAGCTCGGCGATTACCAGGGCCGATTCGCAGATGAGAGCCTAGTGCTTCGACCGGCAAGGCGGAGTCCTTTGGATGTAGTGGTTCCGAGGTTCACATTGACGCAGGCCGGCTTGTTGGGGGCGGTGGAGGCCGTCCATCAAATCTTCCAGCCTGCCTATGTCATTCGAGCGACGCCTGTTCCGCCACCGGCGGCGGGAGAGAGCGCGTATGCTAAGGAACTGCGGGATCGGTACAATGAGAAATTTAGGCCCGTCATCACGTTGGATTTGACGAACGCCACCGTGGAGACGATTCTGATTGCGATTGCAAAGGCTTACGGCGGCGCGTCGTGGGCCGTGTTGTACACGTCGGAGGACAGGCGGTTCGAGGAGTGCGTCGTGACGGTGTTTGTGCCGAAGGGAGTCAGCGTCTCTGCTGGTCCCCAGAGGGCACCGGCCAAGGGCAGGTGACGGGGACCGAAGGCGCGCGGGTATGACGCCTGGCTGAACGACGAGGTCGTTCGCCGCTCAAGGCTGCTTGGACCATCGGCGGTGGTCGAATCATCTGCAGCTGCCGCTGTGTCCGCGGCGCGCGCGTGAGTGCCTGACGCGTTCGGCCGGCGCATCGCTCACGCCGAACGGCGCGATTCTGAGTGTAGCACCGTCGAGTGCGTTGTATGAGAAGGCGACCGCTTTGGCGAGGTGACCCTTTCTCGGAGGGTGGGGGATTCAGCCTTGCGATCATGGACGAAAGTTCACCTTCAAGGTCATGATCACCGGAACAGCCACGCCGTTGAGCACAGTGGGCGCGAAGCGCCACTGCCTGACTGCGTAGACCGCCGCTTCGTCCAGTAGCGGTACGGACTGCTTGATCCGAACGGCTTGTAGTCCCGCGATGTCCTCCACGCTGCCATCGATCGCGATGATCGCCTCGACGATGACGGGCCCTTGCACCCCGGCGTCCCTGGCTGCGTGAGGATACACTGGCGCCACGTCGAGCCACTGAAATGGCGGTCCGATAGTTCCGCCAACATGGATCGGACCACTGGACGAGCGCCGGCGTGGCAGCGGTGTCGGAATTCCGGGAGGCATGCAGTGGAGAGTCACTGTTTCGACGAACTGCCGCGGAAAGGCCCCCACGAGTGATGGCGGAGATGGCGGTCGCAGCACTTTCGGGAGTATCTTGATCGCCGGAGCCAGAAACGACGGTTCACCCACAAGTCCGATCACGTTCGTCAGGTCGCCTCGTTCACCGATCGTCACGGCGAACGTTGCCGACTGCGGGGTACCGCACGCAACCAGTGCTTGTAGCCGAGGTGCGTCGCGCGGGTGGCATCCGGAAGGGCGGCTGGCATCTGCGTGCGCGATTAGGAAGAAAAGCACGGCGGCCAGCAGACGAAATCCGGCTGAATCTGGACGCGTGTTGAGTGGGCGAGCTCGCTCTCGCGTGGCGGTGTCCATGACGTTCTATGACTTAGACACCGCGGGGCGCGCAGGGTTCCGCCGGACGGGCCGGGCCGTGACCGGTCACGCCAGGTGGCCATTGGTGTCATCGTCGTCACCATGACGGCCGACACTGTGAGCCCCAGCGAGCTGGCGGACGTGCCGCGAAAGGTCGCGATGCGGCGGCCTCGCCCAACCGTCGCTTCGCCTGCTTGGCTGACTGTCCTTCATCCGCTACGATACGCACCCGTGCGGGCCGGAGGTCTGACATGAAACGTGCGTACCCCGTCGCGGCGTTCGCGCTCCTGCTGTTTTGCGCATTCGAATCGCCGTTCGCGGTATCGGGCTTCAGCCGGGCAGAGCGTGGCTGGTCCGGCCGCCAGATCGCCGTTCCGGCTGCGCAGGGCTCGCCGACCGTGCCGCTCGATGCCCGGGCCGTCTTCACCGATGCCTTCCCGCCCGAGGAGTTCGCCGCGCGGCGCGCGCGCGTGATGGAGCAGATCGGTGAGGCCGTCGCCATTCTCCAGGGCGCACCCGAGCGGCCGGGCGAACAGCCGTTCCGCCAGAACAACAACTTCTTCTACCTGACCGGCGTCGAGTTGCCCCGCGCGCTGGTGGTCATCGACGGGCGCGCGAAACGCTCCACGCTGTACCTGCAGCCCCGCGACCAGCGCCGCGAGCGCATGTACGGCCCGCTGCTGTATCCCGGCGACGAGGCGGTGCGCATCACGGGCATCGAGGGCGTGGTCACGCGCGACGAGTTCCAGAAGGCGCTGGCGGCGTTCGCGCGCGAGCGCCGGACGTTCTACACGACCTTCCGGCCCGAAGTGCTCGGCAGCGCGTCCGGGTCCGACACGGCCGCGTTCGCCGCCGCGACGGCCAACGATCCCTGGGACGGCCGGCCCTCGCGCGAGGCGGCGTTCCTCCAGAAACTGCATACGCTCGCGCCGCAGGCGGAGGTGCGCAACCTCGATCCGATCCTCGACAAGATGCGGTTCATCAAGAGCCCGCGCGAGATCGCGGTGATCAAGGAAGCCACCCGCATCGCGGGCGAGGCCATCATGGAGGCCATGCGCGAGGCGAAGCCCGGCAAGTACGAACACGAGCTGCAGGCGGCGGCCGAGTACGTCTACGTGAAGAACGGCGCGCAGGGACCGGCGTACTTCGCCCTGATCGCCACCGGCCCCAACACCGTGTACTCCCACTACCACAAGGGCGCGGCCCGCCTTGCCGACGGTGACTGGGTGCAGATCGACTGGGCGCCCGATTACCAGTACTACGTCTCCGACATCACGCGCGTGTTCCCGGCCAACGGCTCCTTCACGCCGTTCCAGCGCGAGTTCTACTCCGTGTACCTCCAGCTGTATCGATCGATCGTCGCGTGCGTCCGCCCGCACGTCGCCCCGCGCGACTGCCTCGAGGAGACGGTCGTGAAGATGGACGGCGTGCTGGCGTCGTTCAAGTTCACCGATCCGAAGATCAGGGAGGCGGCCACGCGCTTCGTCGAGCGCTACCGCAACAGCAACGCCAACAGCATCGGGCACACCATCGGCCTGGAGGTGCACGACGTCGGCAACTCGCCGACGTTCGAGCCGGGCGAGGTCGTCACGCTCGAGCCCGCGATGACGATTCCCGACGATCGCGTGTCGATGCGCCTCGAAGACAGCATCCTCATCACCGAGACGGGCTATGAGGTGCTGTCGGGGTTCGTGCCGATCGAGATCGACGCGGTGGAGAAGACGATGAGGGAGCCGGGCCTCGGCGTGCGGCCGCCGGCGCAGCCGCCGAAGAAGAAGTAGCGCGCCCTACCGGAGGACGAGCAACCAGCCCTTGCCGGGTTCCACGGGAATCGCCTCGCCGGCCTTGAACACCCGCGCGTCCTGGAACTTCTCGACGGCCGGCGCGGTGATGGTCGCACGTGACGGATCGAGGCCGAGACGCTTCCAGTCGATTTGCAAGGTGACCGTCACCGGCTCCTTCGCCCAACTGGCGATCGACACGAGCGCTTTGCCGCGCGTCGTGTAGGTGGTGGCCAGCACGTCGGCGCGGCCCGTCTTCACTGGCGTCGCCGGCGCCCAGTAGCCGAGCATCTCGGTGTCCTGGATGCCGAACTCGTCCCACAATCGCCAGAGCGGCCGCGGATCGCTGCTGGTGGTCCACGGCAGCCGGTTCGTCATGCCGTAGATCATGCCGCGCCACGGATTCCCGCCGTCCTGCAGCATTTCGCCCATCAGGCCGAACGGGATGCCCGCCATCTCGACCATCCAGAAATCCGGCGCCGAGTTGTAGTCGAAGTACTCGCCGAACCACAGGCGGTCGAGATACGGGAAGTGCTCGAGATACAGGTTCGCGCTGTTGGCGAAGCCGTCGCGCACGTTGAACTGGTTCGCCGAGTGCAGGTCGATGAGCGGTGCAGGACGCCCACGTTCGAGCACCTTCCGCACCCGCTTCATGGTGGTCCGATCGAAGGCGACGTCGTCGATGTAGAGGCCGTCGATGCCGACGTTTCGCACCAGCCAGTTCAGGCCTTCGACGTAGTAGTTGTGCCACCGCGACACGCCGCTCGTGATGATGGCCGCGTCCTCGAGCGCCGGCACGTACCAGCCGGCGATGTAGTTCCCGCCGAGATGCTCCTGGAGCCACGACGGCCCGCCGCCCGGCCCGCCGATCAGCACCTCGTCGCCGAGGCTTCGCAGCGCGAACACTTCCGGCGCGCGGTTCGAGAGCTCGCGCACCGTGTAGTAGATCTTCACCTTGTACCCGCGGCGGTGCGCTTCGTCGATGTAGGCCTTCATCTGCCGCGCGCGCAGGAACGGGTAGTTGATGTAGGGGTTGATGTCGTTGGCGTGGTGGATGTTGAGCGTGTTCGCGCCGGTCGCCGCGACCTCGTCCAGCGGCTTGAAGGCATGGAAGAAGCGCGTCGTCCACTGCGCGCGGGTGTCGAGCGTGTGGAAGGGCGTGAGCAGGAGCCGGAAGTCGAAGTGGAGCACTTCACCGGCCGCGATCGTGCGCGGCCCGCCGAAACACTGGGCCAGGAAGGCTCCAGGCTCCGGGCTCCGGGCTTCAGCCTGCGCGAACCGGCAGCCGCCCTTCCCGCCGTTGTCCCACGAGCGCGGCATCACGAGCGGCTTCAGTTGATAGAAGTTGGTGTTGAGCGGACGGACGTAGCGTTCGTCCCTCAGGCTGAACTGCAGGCCGGCATTGACATCGCCGATCCAGGCCGAGTCCTGGTTGCGCTGGACGTCCCACTTCCAGGTGAACGTGGCCGGTCGGAGCCCGCCCTTCAGCCCCATGCCCATCATGTATTTCGCGACGTCGTGCGCGATCGGGATGTCGAGGCGCACGTCGTTGATGGGGGTTGCGCGCTCCGCGGTGAGCGAGACGCGGTAGTCGACGGTCCCGTCGAACTCCATCTGGCCGCGCACCGTCATCTTCAGCGAACCGCCCGCTGCCATCGTTTCCCACGCGACCGTTCCCGGCGTCCGCCTGGTGAACACGGGTCGCCCGATCCACTTCCACGCGAGGGGTGCGCCGTCTGACGTCTCGACGTTCAACGCAATCGGCGAGGCGAGCACCTGGCGCGGGACCGGGGCCAATCGCGTCATCTCGGGCGCGAAGGCGCTTTCGATGCGATCGGGGAAGCCGCCGGGGCCAAGCTCGATCCGGCGTCCGAGCACACCCAGCGTGTGTCCCTCGACGGTGACCGGCGTGTACGGCCTCACCACCTCGTCATCCTGCGCGAGCGTCGAGTCGAGCCAGCGCAGCCGCGAGTGGCGCCAGGGCTCGTCGTCGCCCGCGTCCTTGATGGCGGATTGGTCGACGGTGATGACGATGTCGAAGAAACTCTGCGTAGGGATCGGGGGTCGGGGATCGGGGGTCGGGGATCGGGGATCGGGGGTCGAGGGCCACGCCTGGCGTCCCCCTGATCCCTGATCCCTGATCCCTACGTCAGCCTGGTTCGCTACGTCCCGTGCGGTCACCGTGACGCGCCCCCGGTACTCGCCCGGCTGGAGCGCTTCCGGAATCTGCAGCCCGCACCAGAGGGCCTGGATCTTCCCCTTCTCCACGACCACGTGCTTCGTGAAACGGCCGCCGGACGAATCGATGCCGCCAAGGTTGATGCAGCGAAACGACGGCGCGCCCACGCCTCGTCCGCCCGGGCCGTCGAGCCCCGTCAGTCGGACCTCGGTGACTTCGACCGCCTGCCTTGCGGCGAATACCCCGACCTGGAACGCGTAGAACTCGCCGCGCGCAGCCTGGCCGTGCAGCGGCCGCGCGGGACCGGGGTCGATCCAGCGGAAGGGCAGGTCGTCGATCATGCGAATCGGGTAGCGCCGGTCCTCGGGAAACAGGAAGAACGGTTCCGCATGCGCGGCGAGGAGCCTCGACACTTCTTCCTCGGTGGCGATGAGTTCCATCGGCGAGAACGAATCGAGATCGCCGGAAGACTGCAACTCGACGACCTCGGCGTTCGGCAACGCGGCGGTGGCGTAGGTTCCAGGCTTCGGCCCGGGACGCCCCACACTATAGGTTCCGGGCTTCAGCCCGGGACGAAGGTGCTGCGTCAGCCAGGCCGGGTCCGCCGTCTCTGCGAACGGCGGGTAGGTGATCTTCGGGTAGTTCGCCCGGCCGGCGCCGCTGTTGGGCAGGTAGTAGACGAAGTAGTCGCCCGGCCCGCTCGCCGGCTCGAAAGCGATGTCGCCGGCCGCGCGCGAGATGCTCAGTCGCGCCACGTTGGTGATGCGCCGGCCCGCGCTGTCGGTGACGATGATGTTGTTCGCGCCGGGATCGCGGTCGCGCCGGCGCCACGGGATGTGCACGGTGACGGCCGCGGCGGGCTGAGCCACGCGCACGACGGCGCGGTGGTTGCCGAGCGTCTCGGGTTCCCAGGTGGCGGCGGAGTAACGGATCTCCTTCGTGCCCTGCGCCTGGCGGCCTGCTCGCGAAGTCGCGTCGGACCGTGGAACGGCGAGAACCCACGCTCCCAGCACACCGGCAGCGGCGACGCCGACAGCCACGACAGCAATCCGACGCTTCATCGCGATCTCCCGGGCCGCATTTTGCCCAACTCAGCACGGTCCTGTGCCGACCGACGCGGTTCCTTCACCAGATCACCGCGACAACGCCTGATTTGCGGATGTCACCATCGCGCGTGACGAGCGGCAGGCCCGCGTTTCGCGCCGACGCCACGATGAGCGCATCGAACGGATCGCGGGTGAAGCGCAGCTCGTCGGCGAGAAACACCTCCTCGGGCGTGAGGTCGATCGGCTGATAGGCGGGATTACTGAACAGGTCGTCGAAGAAGTCGCGAACCGTTCGGCGCAGATTGATGCGAGCGACGCGCGCGAGCAGGCTGCATTCCCAGATGACGACCGCCGGGACGTAGAGGATCGCCTCGCGGCGCTCGCAGCGGCTGAAGAATGCCGCAGCCTTCGGCCCGAGGCGACCCCCTCCGGCGGCATGAAACACGAGCGCGTGCGTGTCGGTGACGGCGGCTGCCGGTTCAGTCACGGCGCTTCTTCGTCTTCGTCGCGCGCGGGCGAAGCCACGGCTCGGGGCGCGGCTCCCGCACCACGAGCGGGCGCCCCAGGGACGTTTCGAACATCGCCCGCACCGCGGCGTCGGCCTTCTCCAGGAGCGGATCGGCCGAATCGATATCGATGGTGCCTGCCACCGAACGGGCAGGTCCGACGCGACCCGACGCGCGCGCCGCCGTGACGAGCTGATCCAGCAGCTCGCTGACACTGCGCAGGCCGGCCGCGCCCACCCGCCCTTTCAGCCACGTGAGGTTCTCGAGATCCAGCGTCACAGAGATGGCGTGCTTTGCCATATATTAATACGATATCTTGTAAACATCGTATTGTCAACGATCCCGTCTGCAACCCACTACCCACTACCCACTACCCACTACCCACTACTTCTTTTCACACCCCCCCTTCACCTTCCCGATCAACTCCGCCACCACGCCCCTGTTCAGAAACGGCTCCAGCCCGTCGCGCGTGAACGCGAGGCCGGCGACCGGCTGCGCCAGGTGGTTGACGAGATCGAGCGCGTCGGCGCAGCGGCCCTGCGCGGCAAGCGCCGCGGCGCGCCGCGCGCGCACCTCGAGATACACCTGGCGCACGTTCACGCCGCCCTCCTCGCGCGCGAAGAAGCGGCCCTCGAACTGGCGCTCGGCCTCGTCCACGCGGCCGGCCTCGGCCAGCGCGGTGGCGAGGCGGAACACGAGCGCCGTGGGCAGCGCCTTCTGATCGGGGAACGACAGGATCGCCCGGGCGCGCTCTTCGGCCGGCCGTCCCGCACGGCTCATGGCCTGTTCGAGCGCGACGTACAGGCCGACGTTCTCCCGGTCGAATTTCGTGCCCTCCTCGAGCAGCGCAATCGCGCGATCGAGCGAGCCGCCCGTCTGCAGCAGCGTCGAGCCCATGTTCCGGTGCAGGACCGGAATCTGCGGCTTGATCCGGCGCGCCGTCTCCCACGCCTCCATGGCCGGGTCCACCATGCCGCCCGACAGGTACAGCGAGCCAAGCAGGAAGTGCGCCTGGGCGTCGGACGCGTTCGCCGCGATCGCGTTCTTCAGCACACCCAGCGTGTCCGCGCGGTTCGGGAACACGTACGTCGCCGGCATGGCGGTAGCCGCGGCCAGGTCGGCTCGTGCGTCCTGCCGGAGCGCATGCCGGCAGGCTGCGCGGTAGTACGCGATGAGCGGATACGCGTCCGGGCCCGGCATGCCCGGTTCGCTCACGACGTCGTCGCCCGACGGGTACTGTCGGGACAGGAGCGCCAGCGCCTCGTCCAACAGGCCGAAGCGCATGTAGTCGACGGCGATTTCGAGGATGCGCTCGGGGTCGGCGGCGAGATGGCGCCAGAGCGCGAGGTCCTCGCGACCCAGGCGCGTCGCCTCGTAGCGCAGGAAGGAGCTGGTCGGGTCGCGCTGGAGCCAGGCGGCCAGGCGCACGCGGGCCTGCTCGGTCTGCTTCAGCGTTCGCAGCAGCGCGACTTCCAGTCCGCCGGCGCGCACCGCGTCGGCCTGCTCCGCAGTCAGACGCTGCAACGTTCGAAGCGCGCCTTCCCGGTCGCCACTGTTCGAATCCATGGCGGCGAGCGCCAGGAGCGCTGCGGGGCGGAACGTGCCGTATTGCTGCGCGCTTTCGAAGAGCGTCCGTGCTCGTGCCGGGCTGCGTCCGATCCACGTCGATGCCAGCGCGAGATAGTAGGCCGATTCGCGGTCCGTGCTGACGCGATCGACGACCTTCGACAGGCACGTCTCGGCAAGCTCGAACTGCTTCAGGCCGACCGCCAGGCGGCCCGCCGCACGGTTCAGATCGAGGCTGTCCGGCGAGAGTCGCAGACCCTGCCGGTAGCTGTCGAGCGCGACGAGCAGCTGCCCGTCGAGTTCCTGCTGGGTGCCGATCGCCAGCCAGTCACCTTCGCTGCGGCTCTCGGCTGCGGGGTCGCGATGGGCCGGCTGCGGTCCGAGCTTCACCTCGGAGGCCGGCAGGTAGTCGTACCCGTTTTCGGTGTGTTCGAGCACCACGCGGCCGGCCGAATCGCGAACAACGACCGTGCGGGCATCCTCGTACTCGCGCACGAACGTCCCGGCCGGCGACAGGCTGACCGTTTCCCTGGCGATCACCTGACCTTCGCGCGACACCGCCACCGTCGCGTTCGGGAACGCCCGGGTGACGTTCAGCGCGAGCTTCACGCGCCGGCTGCCCGTGCCGCCGGGCCGCGAGATGTTGATGACCGCCTCGGGGTTGGCGCGCGACACGCCGCCGATCTTCCGAATGGGAATCCAGTACTCGCTGAAGTGGATCGACTCCTGCGGTTCGAGGAACGCGTACGTTTCCTGGTTCCTGAACAGGCCGGCCTGGACCTCCACGTACGCGCTGTTGTTGTCCGACAGCGCGCGTCGCCAGTCCAGGCCGTCCGCGTTGCTGCCCCACGACCAGATCTTCTTTGCCGGCAGGTCCGTTGGCGACGAATAGTGGACGACCCCGGAATCGGTGCCGGGATGGTAGACGGCCATGAACGGCTCCCGGCTGCCGTGCGCGAAGCGCGAGACGGGGCCGAAGGTGTGGTTTCTGACGAGGCTCAGATCGATGCCGGCAGAGTTGGTGGGCCAGGTGTCGATGTCGGCGAAGCCGTGCGCGGCGGTGAACCGCATCGGGTAGAAGATGCGCGAATCGTCTTGCGCCTGCACGCCGGCGTTCGTCCACCAGTAGAAGCGGTGTCGCGTGTCGCTGTGGTTGTAGAGCGTCGTGTGCTGCTCGAGGACCGCGCGGCCGGGGCGAAGCGTCAGCTCGACACGCCACTGCATGCCGTATACGCGGTCGATGTTGCCCACCCAGATGGACGCGCTGCCGTCGGTCGCCGTCGTGGTGGCGAAGTCCACCGGCGACGCGGTCATCCAGTTGTGCGACACCGGGAAGTTGAACTCGATGCCGAGCGCCGTCCAGGCGCCGCGGTAGGCGATCCGGGCGAACTTGATCGACGGGTTCGCGTAGAAGAGATCGGCGCCGTTCAACTTGTCGAGGCAGCGATACAGGTGACCGCCCAGATCGGGCAGCACGGTGCAGGCGAGGAACTCGTTTTCGAGGTGGAGCGCCCGCCAGGCGCGCCCGACGCGGCGATCAGTCAGGTTCTGCCGCAGCGTGTAGGGATAGTTGAACCGGTTCGTGGCGAACAGGTCGAAGGGCGGATTCGGGTCCGGCAGCCCTTCTTCATACGTTGGCAACGTGACGGTGTCCTGCCAGACGCGCACGTGCGCGGCGCGGGTGAGGCCGGCGGGACGGGCAGGGCGGGCCGGGACGGAACGCTGCTGCCGCATCGGCCCGGGTGCATTGGCAGCAGGAAGCCGGGTCTCGGCGAGCAGGAAGATCGCAAGACCCGCAGCGAGGCACGCCGAACACCACGCGCGACCAGCGGCAACCCTTCCGAGCATCGTCGCCCCCTCTCGCAGGTCGCCCACGAACGACCGCCGCGGATCATACCGCAGGGCAGCGGCAAGGCAAGGCTTCCCGCCTCGACGCGGCGGCGCGTCGACCGGCGCGCTACGGCGTGGCCGCGCCACCGCGCGACGCATGTAAAATGGCTTTAGGCTTTAGGCTTTGGGCAGGTGATCATGCGAACGCTTCTGGTCCTGTCGGTGCTAGCCGTTCAGATCGCGTGTGGCGGCAGTTCCAAAGAGGAGAGCGCTGCGCCGGCGGCGTCCAGGCCGCGCTTCGAAACACGGTGGCTGCGGGGCATTTCGGCCACCGAGGTGAAGACCGCGGCGCAATCGCGCGGGCTGGTCTGCCAGGGGCCGAAGCTCGAGGGCGGGACGAGCGTGTGGACCTGCGCCTCCGAAACGCCGCTCGTCCGCTATCGCGTGCAGTGCTACGGATCGGCCCCGCTGAAACTCGAGTACATCACCGCGACGATCACGCAGGCTGGCACCGCGAAGGCCGATTTCGTCACCCCGCTCTTCGTGGCGCTGGCCGGCCTCCACTACGACGGAGGCGACGCCGCGCAGGCGCGATCCTGGGTGCTGCAGGCGATTGGCGCGCCGGGCGAAACGACCTTCGGCCCCGGGAAGTTCCGCGTGTCGGGCGACCTGTCGAAGATCACCCTCGATATCAAGGCGTCGGGCGCCGACTGGTAGACGGGCTTTCGGCCCTGGCGCTCTCGCTTCGGGCGCACGGCCCAAAGCCTAAGGCCCAAAGCCTGGAGCCGATTACGGCTGGCCGGCGATCGCTTCGAGATGCGCCATGTGGTGCAGCTCGTGGCCGGCCAGCATCGCGAGCAGATCTTCCACCTTCAGCTCGCCGCGCTCGGGGTGCATGAACCGGCGCTCCCGTTCCTCGGGCGTCAGGCTGCGATAGAGCGGCAGGTTCCAGCGTCGCAGCATGTAGTAGACGTCGAATGCCTCACGGCCGGTGTGCCGGCCTTCGCGCGCCAGGACCTTGTCCTGGTCGAACGGCTGGACGACGTAGCCGGGCGTCGTCAGCGCCATCCTCATCCGCAGGCCGAAGATCATCTCCGTCTGGGCGAGATGGTCCAGCATCTGCACCGCCGTCCACTTGCCCGCGGCGTAGCTGCGCGTGAAATCCTCGTCGTGCATCCGGCCGACGAGCGCCCGAATCTTCTCAGGCGTGTCGGCCAGCAAGGTGAGCGGATCCCGCGTCCCCAGATCCTGCGCGTACGGATTCTTCATGGGAGGCCTCCGGGGCGATCATAGCGCAGGAGGGCGGGTAGGGCGGGAAACGGCTTAGGGCTTATGGCTTAAGGCTTATGGCCTGGCTTGGCTTAGAGCCTTGAGCCACATCTGACGGGCTCACGGCGCCATCGGGCGCGGCGCGCCTTGAGTCGGGCCATGAGCCCAATCGGGCCCTGAGCCTTGAGCCCTGAGCCTTGAGCCGACTCATCTTCTTCGCACCGCTTCACGAGTGGTTGCGCAACATCAGTTCTTTCGGGTGCGGCTCGAGGTACACCTGGCCGGCCAGGTAGGAAATGTCGAGGCGCCGGACGTGGTGCCGGACCAGCGTGATCGGAACGACGAGCGGCACGAGGCCGGCGCGGTAATCGGCCAGCGCCTGCTGCAACTCCTCGCGCGACGCCGCGTCGAGGCCGTCGTGCAGGTAGCCGGCGATGTGGTGCAGGACGTTCACGTGCCGGCCGCGCGTGGCGGGCACCGCGAGCGCGTCCATGAAACCGGCCGCGTACGAGCTGCGCACCTCGCGCCGGTTCGCCGTTGACGCCCGCGCGACCTGCCGGCCGAGCCGGCGGTACGCCTCGGGCGAGTGCGCGAGCAGCAGCAGCTTGTGCGCCGCATGGAAGGCCACGAGTTGCCCGACGGTCCACCGGCCCGTGAACAGCGTCTTCAGCCTGGCGTACGCGAACACGCGCTCGATGAAGTTCTCGCGCAGCCGCGGGTCCGACAGCCGTCCTTCCTCCTCGACGGGCAGGTGCGGGAGGCGTTCGACCAGCGCCTCGGCGAACAGTCCGCGGCCGCTCTTCGCCGCCATGCCGTGCCGGTTCCAGACCTTTACCCGCATCAGCCCGCAGCTCGGCGAATCCTTCTTCAGGACGTAGCCGCACAGGTCGAGCGGTTCCAGCTCGTCCAGCCTGCGCTTCGAATAACTCTCCATCGCCGCCGTGTGGTCGGTGCCGCTCTTCACGCCCACCAGTCGGGTCTCGCGGCTCCCGCTGCCGGCAACCAGGCGAATCGGCCCGCGCGGCACGCCGAGGCCCATTTCGAGCTCCGGGCACACAGGCACCCACTCGACGAAGTGCCCGAACGTGTCGACCAGGAACTCGTCGCGCTCGTGGCCGCCGTCGTAGCGGACCTTCCGGCCCAGCAGGCACGACGAGATGCCGATGCGGATGGGGATGGCCACCTTTCAAGCATGACAAATGAAGGAGGAAAATTGAAGGATCCTCAGGCGCGCGCGGTACAATGGCGACCGCTCACCAGGAGTGATTCATGGGTCCACAACGCACAAAAGCAATCCCCGCCGCCCTCGCCGTCGCGATGTTCAGCGCGGCCGCGCCCGGCCTCGCCCGCGACGCGCCGGCGATCGCCATCATTCCCCGGCCCGTCTCCGTCACGGCGCAAGCCGGCTCGTTCACGCTGACCGCCGGCACCGTGATCCAGACCGATCGTGCGACGGCGGATCTCGGCCGCCGCCTGGCGCGATACCTGGAGCCTGCCACCGGGTTCAACCTGCGCGTGCAGGCGACGGCGGCGGGCATCGGCAGGCGCATCGTCCTCGCGATCGATCCGCGGCTGCGGCGCCTGGCGCCGGAGGGCTACACACTCGACGTGGACCGGCGACGGATCGTGCTGCGCGCGCCCGCGCCGGCCGGGATCTTCTACGGCATCCAGACCATCCGCCAGCTGCTGCCGCCGGAGATCTTCCGCGAGGCCACGGTGACGGGCGTTCCATGGACGATGCCGGCGGTGAAGATCGAGGACGAGCCGCGGTTCGCGTGGCGCGGCATGCACCTGGACGTCGGCCGCCACTTCATGCCGAAGGAGTTCATCAAGAAGTACATCGACCTACTCGCGCTTCACAAGATGAATACCTTCCACTGGCACCTGACCGAGGACCAGGGCTGGCGCCTCGAGATCCGCAAGTACCCGAAGCTCACGGAAGTCGGCGCGTGGCGCAGGCAGACGATCGTCGGCCGCCAGACCGACAAGCCGGAGACCGCGGAATACGACGGCGTTCGACACGGCGGCTGCTACACGCAGGACGATGTGCGGGAAATCGTGGCGTACGCCCGCGATCGGTTCATCACGATCGTGCCGGAAATCGAGATGCCGGGCCACGCGGTGGCGGCGATCGCCTCGTACCCCGCGCTCGGCGTCGACGGCACGCCGGCCGAGGTCGCCACCTGGTGGGGCGTCTTCGACAACATCCTCAGCCCGGATGATTCGACCATCGCCTTCATGCAGGACGTGCTGACGGAAGTGATGGAGTTGTTCCCCGGCCGCTTCATCCACGTCGGGGGAGACGAGGCGGTGAAGACGCGCTGGAAGGCGAACTCGCGGGTGCAGGCGCGCATCGCGGAGCTCGGCCTCGAGGACGAGGACGCTCTTCAGAGCTGGTTCATCCGCCAGATGGACGCGTTCCTCACGTCGAAGGGACGCCGGCTGATCGGGTGGGACGAAATCCTGCAGGGTGGCCTGGCGCCGGGGGCGGCGGTGATGTCATGGCAGGGTGTCGGCGGCGGCATTGCGGCCGCGCGCCAGGGTCACGACGTGGTGATGGCGCCCACCAGCCACACTTACTTCGATTACTACCAGGCGAGACCCGCCGAGGCGGAGCCGCTCGCGATCGGCGGCTACCTGCCCCTCGAGACCGTGTACGCGTTCGATCCCGTGCCTGCGGACCTGGAACCGCAGTACGCCACGCACGTGCTCGGCGCGCAGGGCCAGGTGTGGACCGAGTACATCGGCACGCCGAAGCAGGCGGAGTACATGGCGTTCCCGCGAGCGTGCGCGCTCGCCGAGGTGGTGTGGACGCCGATTGCCGCGAAGAACCTGGCCGATTTCCTCGCGCGTCTCGACGTGCACGGCAGGCGGCTCGCGATCCTCGACGTCAACTACCGGCCAACAGCACCTTCTGCCCCTGTGGGACTTCCGGCCTTCAGGCCGGGAGCGGTCCCACAGGCTGGTCAGACCTTGCCACCGGTCTGAAGACCGGCGGTCCCACACTGAAGACCGGCGGTCCCACAGGAATCTGGGTGCTGCCTGCTATCTCCTGTGGGACCTGGATGCTGCCTGCCATCTCCTGTGGGACCTGGATGCTGCCTGCCATTCCCTGTGGGACTTCCGGCCTTCAGGCCGGGAGCAGCCCGGCCCGCTTGACCTCGACCGCATCTGCCATTACCCTGCACCAGCGTCATGCTGGCCTCCCGCTCATTTGATTGAAAGGACCCCGTCCATGAAGCCGCGAAAGTTGATGATGCGATTGGCGATCGTGCTGGCGGTTGCGGTTGCGATGTCCGTGACGACGGCTGCACAGAAGGGCAAGGCGGCCGCTGGGCCGACCCCGATCCGGGTGGACGGCAAGATCATCAAGGGCTACATCGAGTGGCTGGCCGCGCCCGAGCGGGAGGGCCGGCGCACGTTGACGCCGGGCTACGAGAAATCGGTCGAATGGGCCGCCGCGAAGTTCAAGGAATGGGGCGTGAAGCCGGCCGGTGAGAACGGCACGTACCTCCAGAACGTGCCGATCTCCGGCACGTATGTCGCGACGACCGGGACGCCGGAGCTGAGCGTCGATGGCCGGGCGTTCGTGTTCAGGGACGGTGATTTCGTGCTCGACAACCGCTCGACGCCAGGCGCGACCGCCGGCGGCGAGATCGTGTTCGTGGGCTACGGGATCTCGGCGCCGGCCAAGGGCCTCGACGAGTACGCGGCCGTCGATGTGAAAGGCAAGATTGTCCTGGCGCTCAGGGGGTCGCCGAAGGACGCGCCGCCCGCGCGTGGCATGTTCGGCGTCGCGCCGTCGGAGCCGATGAGCACCGAAGCCTGGACGGAGGAATCGGCGAATGCCGCGAAGGTGATGAAGGCGTACGAGAAGGGTGCGGCCGCGATCCTGCTGTTCGATCCCAACAAGCTGGCGCCTGCGCCCGCGGGCGGCCCGGCGCCGGCGCAGCCGGCCGCGATGGTGATGGGCGGGGTGTCGCAGCAACTCGACCCGGCGGCCTTCACGCGGCCGTTCCTCGCGGTCACCGACGTCGACGTGCGCGTCTTCCGCCAGGTGATGCTGCGCGACCCGCAGGAGTCGCCCCGCGGGTTCAGCGCGCGCATCGACCAGATCCGCCGCGACATCAAGGGCAAGACCGCGCGGTCGGCGGCGACCGGCGCCAGGGCGCAGGTGAGGGGCTTCGCCACGGCGACCTTCTACGGCGAGAAGTACAAGAACAACATCTCGCACAACGTCATCGGCAAGGTGGAAGGCACCGACCCCACGCTGAAGAACCAGTACATCGTCATCGGCGGCCACATGGATCACTTGGGCGTGACGAGCGGCATCATCTACCCGGGCGCCGATGACGACGCGTCGGGCACCGCGACGGCGATGGAGATGGCGCGGTTGCTGGCGACCAACGCCGCGACGATCAAGCCGAAGCGCACGATCATCTTCGGCCTGTGGTGCGGCGAGGAAGAGGGCCTGGTCGGCTCGAACTACTGGGGCCAGCACCCGACCGACGGGGTGACGATGGACACGGTCGTGGCCAACTTCAACAACGACATGGTCGGCCTCGGCGAGGGCATCGGCGCACCCGGAGCGCTCAACTTCCCGGCGATCTTCGACGTGATCATGAAGAACCAGGACCCGGACGTCGCCAAGGCGGTGCACCCGTCGACGGGCGGACCGGGCGGCAGTGACTTCTCGACATTCATCGAGAAGGGAATCGAGTCGCTCGCGCTGATGACCGACGGCGGCATCGGCCACCCGGACTATCACGATTCCGGCGACCGGACCGACCGGATCGACGCCGAGATGCTGCGCAAGAACGGGCAGTTCGTGCTGCAGGGCGTCATCAACGTGGCGACCGACGCCACCACGCCGATGATCATCCCCGACAGGCAGCACCTCTACAACGCCATGCGCATGACGCTGCTCAATTTCAACGAGATGCGCGGCGGCACGATGATGATGGTCTCGCAGGGCGTGGTGCAGCAGGTCCGGCGTCCGGGCCTGGCGCCCAGCCTCGACTCGTATGTGTTCTCGTCGAACCCGGCGCTCATCGACATCGCGGCCAAGGCGTTCAACATCAGCCGCGTGGACGTGCGCGCCGACGGGACCTTGTTTGCGGCCAACAACGTGACCGACCGCGGCAAGGACGCGATCAAGGCGTTCGAAACCAACGGGATCGTGCTGAACCTGATCAACCCGTCGAAGGCGTTGCTGGCCGACGTACTCGACACCGCGAAGAAGCCGTTCATCGTCAGCGGGCTGACGGCGATGCCCGGCGCGGAGCTGGCGCCGCGCGTCAAGGCGAAGAACGTGCTGGTGGCGGTGGACTTCGATGCCACCAATCCACAGGCGGTCGCCACGAAGCTGATGGACTTCAAGAAGACGGCCGGCGATTCGGGCAACCTGCTCCTGACGGCGCGCGATGTGCCGGTGGTTGTCCGGGGAGAGCCTCCGGATGCGCGGGCCAGGCAGTTCGACGCCGCAAAGCAGCAGGTGTACCTCGCGCTCATCAAGGCGGGCTGGACGAAGGACGAGATCAACGCGATGGTGGGCGTCAGCCCGCGGCCGACCGGCGCGATGCAGATGCCGCCGCCCGACTTCAGCCGCCTGGGAGGCAACCTCGCGAAGCTCTCGGCGCCAGTGGGAACCACATAAGGGGCATCGCCACCGGTCTGAAGACCGGCGGTCCCACACTGAAGACCGGCGGTCCCACTGGAATCTGGGTGCGGCCTGCCATCTCCTGTGGGACCTGGGTGCTGCCTGCCAACCTCTGTGGGACTTCCGGCCTTCGAGGTTGCCACCGGTCTGAAGACCGGCGGTCCCACACTGAAGACCGGCGGTCCCACTGGAATCTGGGTGCTGCCTGCCATCTCCTGTGGGACTTCCGGCCTGCCATCTCCTGTGGGACTTCCGGCCTTCAGGCCGGGAGCGGTCCCCGGTCTCTTCCTTGCACCTTGTCGGGCATGTCATCGCCGCGCCCTCCCCGACTCCGCGCCTTCGCATATCTCGGTCTCCACAGATATTTCCTCACAATTCTGACCTTCGACCACCACCGCGCCTTCACGTCGCACACCGTCGTCGACCCGGTGCGCGCGCATCTTCTGCGCACAGCCCGCGATCATCAGTTTGCAGTCCCTGCACACTGCTTCATGCCGGATCACTTCCATGCGCTGGTTGAGGGACAGGCGGATTGCGCCGACTTCCAGCGTTTCGTCCGCCTCTTCAAACAGCTGTCGGGGTATGGGTACCAGCAGGCATTCAGCGCACGGCTGTGGAGCCCGGGCTACTTCGACCACGTCCTGCGGAACGACGAGGCGACGTTGGTTATCGCGCGCTACGTGGTGGAGAATCCTGTGCGCGCGGGACTGGTGAAGAGGATCGAAGAGTATCCGTTTTCGGGGTGGAGCGGGTTCGAGATTGCCGATCTGTACTGGCCACCGGTCTGAAGACCGGCGGTCCCACAGGGTCAGAGGTTGCCACCGGTCTGAAGACCGGCGGTCCCACAGGGTCAGAGGTTGCCACCGGTCTGAAGACCGGCGGTCCCACAGGTGATGGGCTTGCCACTCATTCCCTGTGGGACTTCCGGCCTTCAGGCCGGGAGCGGTCCCACAGGAATCACAGTTCTCGCAACGCCACCACCACGGGGAGCCTCGCGGCCCGGATCGCGGGAAACAGGCCGCCCACCAGCCCGATGAGGATCGCGTAGACGACGCCGCGTGCGAGCAGCGCCGGCGTGACGGCGAACGCGAACGCCACCTGGCTGAAGCTCTGCCAGTTGATCGTCGCCGTCTGATACCCGTTGAACCCGACGAACGCGATGAGGCCGCCCAGCACGCCGCCGACCACCGCGAGCAGCACCGATTCGCTCAGCACCGACACGACCACCGGGCCGCTGCGGAAGCCGAGCGCGCGCAGCATGGCGATCTCCCGCGACCGGCTGGCCACCGCCGAGTACATCGTGTTGATCGCGGCGAAGATCGCGCCGATGCCCATCAGCCCGCCGATGAACAGGCCGAGCACGCGGATCATCGTGTATACCAGCGTGGACTGCTGGGCGTAGTAGTCCTGCTCGCGCATCACCTTCACGTTCAGCCGCGGGTCGGTCGTCAGCGCGTCCTTGAAGCGATCGAAGGCCGCCGGCGATTCCAGTTTCGCGTAGACCGACTGAAAACTGCTGCCGCGGTTGTAGGCCGGGCCGAGCACGAGGGCATCACACCACAGCTCCGAATCAGCTGCCGTGCCGCCGCTGTCGAAGATCCCGACCACCTTCCAGAGGTTGCCGCCGAGTTTCAACATCGTGCTGATCTCGGTGTTGGCGAACTGCGACGCCGCGCCGCGGCCGACGATGACCTCGTTGCTGCCCGTCTGGAACCGGCGCCCGGCGACCATGCGGACGTTCGGCCGCACCTGGAACGCGGCCGGCTCGACGCCGCGCAGCGGCACGTTCGCCACCGATCCGGTGCTGCGCTTCGGCAGGTCCACCGTCACGAACAGCTCGGCCGAGGCGATCGCGCCCCGGGGTCCCCGCGCGAGCCCCGCGGCGTCGGCGATCATGTTGGCCTGATCGCGCATGAACACGCTGGTCATCTCGCCATCCGAGCCGGCCCGCAGCACCACCACCGCGTCAGGGGCTCCGGTTCTCGCCATCGTCAGGCGAAACCCCTCGGCCATCGAGAGCAGCGCGACGAAGACCGCGGCAACCGCGGCGATGCCGACGACGGCCACGCTGGACGAGGCGAGGCGTCGAGGCAGCGTGCGCACGCCGAGCAGCGTCACGGCCACGATTTGCGACAGCGCAGCCACCATTCAGCTCCTCCTCAGGGCGTCCGCGATCTGCAGGCGCCGGGCGCGAAGCGCCGGGAAGACGCCCGCCACGAAGCCGAGCGCCAGGACGAGGGCCACGCCGACCAGCAGCGCGCGCGCCGTCAGGATGAAGCCGGGAATGAGGCCGCCGGTCGGGTCGCCGGACTGGATGGCCGCCCACGCGAGGCCGAGACCGAGGCCGCCGCCGGTCCCCGCGAGGAGACACGACTCGATGAGCACGAGTGCCAGGATGCGGCCGTCGCTGAAGCCGAGCGTCTTGAGCACGGCCAGCTCGTTGGTGCGCTCGCGGACCGATTGCGCCATCGTGTTCGCCGTCACCAGGAGCAGCGTGAAGAACACCGCGGCGAGCACCGCGCGCATGATCGCCGCGATGTCGCCGATCTGGTTGACGAACGCCTGCGCAAACGCCTTCTCGGTGGTCGTCTTCGTTTCGAACGGCGAGTTCGCGAACTGGCCGTCGATCTGTCCGGCGATCTTCGGCGCCTTGGCGGGGTCGTTGATCCGGATCACGTACCACCCGACGAAGCCCTGCCCGAACACGCGCGACTGGTCGAGGTACTTGTAGTGGAAGAACAGGTTCGTCGTGTCGGTGCCCTTTTCCGCGCCGTCGTAGATGCCGTCGATCGTGAACTCGTAGGCCGGCTTGTTGTCCTTGCGTCGCCAGACGGTCAGCTGGATCGGCACGCGCTGGCCCACGCGCCAGCCGAATCGCTTCGCGGTGGATCGGCCCACAATCGCACCCATCTGATCGGCGAGCCACGCCTTCTTCTGGGCGTCGGGCAGCAGGAATTCCGGATACATCCGCAGCAGACAGTCGGGTTCGACCGCGATCTGCGGAAAGAAGTTCATGGGGCTCTGGTAGATGCCGCCGAACCAGGTGTTGTGGCAGACATCGGTCACGCCTTCCACGCTCGCAATCCGCGGCCCGTAGCTCTCGGGCAGCAGCTGGATGAGCGACACCTTGTGAATGAGCACCAGGCGGTCGCTGCCGGCCAGGTCGACGCCGGCGGAGAACCCGGCGGTGATCGCGGCCAGGTAGGCGTAGAGGACGAACGCCACGACGATGACGAGCAGCGTCAGGATCGTCCGGGTCTTGCGCCGCATCAGGTTGTGCCAGACGAGCGGGAGCAGTTTCATGCCGTTCGCTCCGTCGTCAGCACACCCTTGTCCAGGTACAGCACGCGGTTCGCCCGGGTGGCGACGTGCGGGTCGTGCGTCACCATGATGATCGTCTTGCCGTGCTGGCGATTGAGCGTCGCGAGCAGGTCCATGATCTCGTCACCGGATTTGCGGTCGAGATCGCCGGTGGGCTCGTCGCACAGCAGCAGCGTCGGGTCGGTGACGATGGCGCGGGCGATGCCGACGCGCTGCTCCTGGCCGCCGGACAGCTGCCGCGGGTAGTGCCTGGCGCGATCGGACAATCCGACGATCGCCAGCGCTGTCGCAACGTGGCGCTTGCGCTCGGCGCGGCCGAGGCCGGTCAGCAGCAGCGGCAGTTCGACGTTGCCGGCCGCGGTCAGCACCGGCAGCAGGTTGTAGAGCTGGAAGACGAAACCGATGTGCCGCGCGCGCCATCGTGCCATCTGCCCGCTCGAGAGCTTGTCGATCTGCTCGCCGGCGACGACCACCGAGCCGCGCGTCGGCCGGTCGAGGCCGCCAATCAGGTTGAGCAGCGTCGTCTTGCCCGAACCGGACGGCCCCATCAGCCCGACGAAGTCGCCCGCGGGGATCGAGAGGTTCGTGCCCTGCAGGACGTCGATCCGCTCCGACCCGCGGCGAAACACCTTGTGGAGATCGGTGACGTGGACGAGATCGCTCACATTGACCTCTCAAGTAGTGGGCAGTGGGTAGTGGGCAGTGGGTAGCGCCGACTGCCAACCGCCGACTGCCAACTGCCAACCCTCTATTTCACCACCACCTTCATGCCGGCCGCCAGATCCTGCGGCCCCTCCACCACGACCCGCTCGCCTGCGCCGACGCCGGCCAGCACGATCGCCGCGTCACCTCTGGCGAGGCCCAGGCGTACCGCGCGGCGTTCGACGCGCCCGTCCTGCACGACGAACACGACGTCGCGGCCCGCGTCCTGGCGCACGGCGGCGCGCGGCACGAGAATCTCGGCGCGGGTCGTCTGACCGGCCGGTGCCGCGCCACCGGTCTCGAGAAAGGCCACCTTCACGCCCATGTCGGGCAGGATGCGGGCATCGAGCCTGTCGAATGCGATGCGCACCAGCACCGTGGCCTTCTGGCGATCCGCCGCCGGGATCGTCGTGATGACGGTGCCCGGGATCTTCCAGTCGGGATACGCATCGAGCACCGCTTCGACCCGCTGGTGCGGCGTCACGCGGTTGATGTAGCTCTCGTTGACGTCCACCTCGATCTCGAGCGACGCCATGTCGACGATCGTGCAGATGCCGGTGCGCGTGAAGCCGCCCCCGGCCGACACCGGCGAGACCATCTCGCCCGGCTGCGCGTCCTTTGAAATGGCGATGCCGGAGAACGGCGCCGTGATGGTGAGATCGGCGAGGTCGTTCTCGCGCACGCCGATCTGGCGCTCGGACACCGTCACCTGCTCGCGCGCCAGGGCCAGGCGGGCGTCGAGGGCGTCGGCCTCCGCCTGCGCGGCGTCGAGGTCGGCCTGGGTCATGACGCCGTCGGCGACGAGCGCGCGCGTGCGTTTGAGCGTGATGCGCGCCTGGGCCAGCCGCACCTCGGTTTCCGACAGGGCGCGCCGGGCCGCGCCGAGTTCCGCCTGCGCGAGCGTCAGGTACCGGGTCGCGGTGCTCGGATCGAGCCGCGCGAGGACCTGGCCCTTGCGGACCGCCATGCCCTCCTCGACCAGCACGTCGATCACCTTGCCGGTGACCTTCGACGACACAGTGGCGCGGCGGCGGGCGGTGACATAGCCCGACGCGTTGAGGACGGCGCTCTTCGCGCCGCCGGCCTCTTCCTGGACGACCGTTGCCACGCGGACCGGCACGGGCCGCTCGCCCATCCACCGCCAGGCGGCGAACGCGCCGGCACCGGCAATGACGAGGAGGAGCAGCAGCAGCAACACGCGGCCCGTCCGCGGCGGGCTGCCGTGGTCGATGCGCAGGTCGTCAACGGAAGGTTTATCGCCAGTCATGACCCTCGGGGGCGATCATACCCGATTCGATGGGGCTCTCTGCCACAGGTCTGAGTTGCCACCGGTCTGAAGACCGGCGGTCCCACAGGTCTGAAGACCGGCGGTCCCACAGGTGATGGGCTTGCCACTCATTCCCTGTGGGACTTCCGGCCTGCCATCTCCCGTGGGACCTTATGCCTGCCATCTCCCGTGGGACTTCCGGCCTTCAGGCCGGGAGCTTCATCGATCGCGGAACCTCACGTTCCCCATCACGATCACCAGGTCCCGATCGGTGATCGGCTGCCGCGGCAGATCCGGCCCCGACCAGTGCACCTTCAGATCGAACCCGCCGTCGCGCTCGAAGAACTCCACCTGGATGCTGTGAAGACCGGGCGCCAGGGCCACCAGCCCCGTCTTCTCGCGCAGGCTGTGCAGGCCGTCGTTGTCCACGAGCACCTGGCTGTCGATCGACAACCGGCTCCCGTCGTCGGACGTGAGCGCGAACTGGTAGACGCCGCGTTTCTGCACCTTGAGGAACCCGGCATACCGGAACCCGAAGCGGCTGTCGCGTGCGCGCGGCGACAGGTCGAAAGTGCGCACGACGCCCCTCTTCACCGGCGTGGTGAAGTCCGTCGTCTTCTCGAAGATGCCTTCGAAGTACTCGTAGCGCAGGCCCGGCTCCGTCTTGTCCACGACCACCGCGCGCTGCGGGATGACCTTCGCGAACGAGGCGCGGGCGATCGGGCTCACGGGCTTGCCCGCGCGAAACGCGCGGGCGGCCACCTCGGCGCTCGCCGTCAGGCGAATCGGGCCCGAGACCAGCGGCGAGTCGGGGTGCGGATTGGTCGCGTTGGTGGTGTAGCGCAGCTCGACGCCTTCCTGCGCGCTCGCCACCGTCACGTCGAGCGTGTCCACGAAGATCGGCGCCACGGCGCTGATGGTCGGCGCGATCGCCACGTCGGGCCTACCCTTGATGTCCACGACGACGACGGTGTCTACCGGGTCCGGGGCGGCGGCGGGCAGCGCGACCGTCAGCGCGTCGCGATTGCGCCCGGTCACGAGCGGGCTGCGGGATGGATCGGCCAGCAGGAACGCGGATGTCGGCTCGCTCAGCAGCCCGTCGACGACGAGCGTTCCGTCCTTCGGCCAATCGAACACGTGCAGGTAGAGACGGGTGCTGCCGTCGGGCATCCGCTTCTGTGTGGCGCGGCCCCACGACGACGCGGTCCCCGGCGCGGCGCCCGCGCCGGGACGCCCGAGCGCGGGGAAAGGGCTGGCCGACGTGCCGTAGATGGCCTCGCCGTTGGTCTTCAGCCAGCGTCCCATGGCCGCGAGCCGCTCGATCGACGGCTGCGGGATCAGCCCTTCGGCGGTCGGCCCGACGTTCAACAGCAGGTTGCCGCCCTTCGATGCGACGTCCACCAGCGTGCGGATCAGCTGTTCGCTCGACTTCCAGTTCTCGTCGTGGCTGTTGTAGCCCCAGTGGTCGTTCATCGTCATGCAGGTCTCCCAGTCCACGCCGGGCAGGCCGGTGGGTGGCACTTCCTGCTCGGGCGTGCCGAAGTCGCCCGCGAAGCTGGCGTCGCGCGTCAACTGGAAATCTCCGCCGCCCTTGTCCACGCGGTTGTTGACGATGATGTCCGGCTGCAGGCCGCGCACGTAGCGGTACATGTCGAGGCCGCGTTCGTGCGTCCACGTGCCTTCCCACTGCCCGTCGAACCACATGACGTCGATCGGCCCGTACTTCGTCAGCAACTCGCGCACCTGGCCCTTGAGGTGCTGGACGTACCGTTCGAAGCTGGCGCCCTGCGTGGAGCGCTTCTCCCACTCGCGGCGCGGCAGGTAGTCGGGATGGTGCCAGTCCATGATCGAGTGGTACCACCCGATGCGGATGCCCGCCTCGCGGCAGGCGTCCACCAGTTCCTTCATGATGTCGCGCTTGAACGGCGTGGACATCACGTCGTAGTCGGTGAGCGCCGAGTCGAACAGGCAGAAGCCGTCGTGGTGCTTCGTCGTGATGACGATGTAGCGGACGCCCGCGTCTTTCGCCATGCGGACCCACTCGCGCGCGTCGAAGCGGGCGGGGTTGAACTGCGCGCGGAATTTCTCGTACTGGGCGACGGGGATCTGCGCGGTGTTCATGATCCATTCGCCGTGGCTCGTCTTGCCCTCCCACTCGCCGGCGGGAATCGCGTAGAGCCCCCAGTGGATGAACATGCCAAAGCGCGCGTCGCGCCACCACGCCATGCGGGTGGCAATCTCTGGCCCTGTGGGACCGCCGGTCTTGTGGGACTGCCGGTCCGCAGCCCAATCACTCTGAGACTGCCGGTCTGCAGCCCAATCACTGTGGGACCGCCGGTCTGCAGCCCAATCACTGTGGGACCGCCGGTCTTCAGACCGGTGGCCCTGGGCGATCGCCGCAATCCCCAGACACATCGCAAAGACGATTACCCCGCCGCGTCGAACAGCGCTGCGCATGGGACCTCCGGGCGCTACAGGCGGCACTCGGGCCGCCGCGGGAATCATACGCCATTCGAAACTTGCTTCACCCGTCGCGATTCCGGCCTTGGAAGATGTCTCGGGCGGAAGCCCCTGTCGAGCAGAGAGCACTACCGATTCCCGTGCGACTTGCGCCATAATCTGCGCGACCGACCACCGATAATCCGCATCCTGGCCCCCGGGGGACCCATGTTCTGTGCCTACTGCGGCGCCGAGACGCAGACTGGCGAAGGGCGTTGCGCTGCGTGTGGTCGGCCGCTGCCGGAGCTTGCCGGCGTGGCGCCAGACGCGGGCGCGTTCGCCACCGTGTCCCGCGGCGCGCCGGTGTCGCCGGCCGACCTTCCCACGACCGCCCCCTCGTCTTCGGGCCTGCAACCAGACCCTTCGGCGGCGCTCGCGCCCGGCCAGGCGTTCGGCACGCGCTATCACATCATCCGGGAACTCGGCCGCGGCGGCATGGGCATCGTCTACCAGGCGTGGGACGACGAGCTCGGCGTGGCTGTCGCGCTGAAGACGATTCGACCCGACACGAGCGGCGATCCCGAGGCCGCGCACGAGCGCGAGCTGCGCTTCAAGCGGGAACTCGTGCTGGCGCGCCAGGTCACGCACAAGCACGTCGTGCGCATCCACGACCTCGGCGAGATCAACGGCATCAAGTACCTGACGATGCCGTTCATCCAGGGAGAGACGCTGGCGGCGCGGATTCGCCGCGACGGCCACCTGGGTGTCGCGCCCGCGCTGAGCTTCGCGAAGCAGATCGTCGCGGGCCTGGCCGCTGCCCACGACGAGGGCGTGGTACACCGCGACCTGAAGCCCGCCAACATCATGATCGACAGCGAGGGCGAGATCGTCATCCTCGACTTCGGCCTCGCGCGGTCGGTCTCCGGCATGACGGTGGGCACGGCCACCGGCACGCTGATGGGCACGGTCGAGTACATGGCGCCGGAGCAGGCCTCGGGCAGCCACGTGGATCAGCGGGCCGACATCTACGCGTTCGGCCTGATCTTCCACGAGATGCTGGTCGGCCGGCGGCGCTCGTCCGATACCGCGCTCGGCGAGTTGATGCTGCGCACGCGCGAGGCGCCGCCGTCGGTGCGAACGCTCGACCCGCAGATCCCGGAGGTGATCGATCGGATCGTCGCGCGCTGCCTGCGGCCCGATCCGGCCGAGCGCTACCAGACGTCGGCGGAGCTGGCCGCGGACCTCGACCGGCTGGATGCCGAAGGCTGCGCGCTCATCGAGCAGCCTGCGTCGCGGCCGCGTAATTGGCTGGTGCCCGCACTCGCCGCCGCCTGTCTGGTGGCGGTTACTGCCGTCGTGTCGCTGTTCCTGTGGGGTGGTCGCGGCGTACCCGCGCCCGCCGCCCACGCGCCGGTGTCGGTGCTGATCGCGGATTTCGACAACCAGGCGGGCGAGAAGGTCTTCGAAGGAGCGGTCGAGCAGGCACTCAGTATCGCGATCGAGGGCGCGTCGTTCATCACGTCGTACCCCCGGACCGATGCGGCCAGGGTGCTCGACCGGATCAAGCCGGGGGAGACGCTCACCGAGGCCAACGCGCGCCTGGTCGCGCAGCGTGAAGGCATCCACGTCGTGCTGCCGGGAGTGATCGCCAGGCAGGACTCGGAGTACAGGATCCGGTTGAAGGTGATCGACCCGTCCGGCCAGGCGAAGGCGCAGGCGGTGGAAGTAACGGCGCGCACGAAGAGCGACGTGCTGTCGGCGGTGGCGTCCCTGGCGGGGAAGGTGCGCACGGGGCTGGGCGACACGGCGAGTGTCAGCGCCATGCGGGCGGCCGGCGAAACGTTTACGACCGCGTCGCTCGAGGCGATGCGCGAGTACGCAGCCGGTCAGGACCTGCTGCTGCGCCGCCGAGACAGCGAGGCGATCGACCATTTCCGCGCGGCCATCCAGCACGATCCCCAGTTCGGGCGCGCCTATGCCGGATGGGCGGTTGCCGCGTTCACGCTCGGAAGACAGGACGAGGCGTATGAGCAGTGGAAGCGGGCGATGCAGTTCATCGATCGCATGACCGACCGCGAAAAGTACCGCACGCTGGGCAGCTACTACCTTGGCGTGTCGCGCGATTTCGACAAGGCCGTCGAGAACTACGAGGCGCTGGTGCGGCGTTATCCGGCCGACACCTCGGGGCTCAACAATCTCGCGCTGGCCTGCTTCAACAAGCTGGACTTTGCAAAGGCACTTGAGGTCGGGCAGCGCGCGATCGATCTGCAGAAGAACAGCGTGCGGTTTCGAAGCAACTACGCCCTCTACGCGATGTACGCGGGCAGGTTCGACGAGGCGGAGGACCGCGCGAAGAAGCTCATTGCCGATGCGCGATCGTCGTACATCGTGTACCTGCCACTTGCCGTCGCGCAGGCGGCGAAGGGCAACCTCGAGGCGGCGCGCGAGACCTACATGACCATGGCCGCCACCGGCGAATCCGGCCAATCAGCGGCAGCGCTGGGCCTGGCCGACCTTCTCATCTACCAGGGGACGACCGCCGAGGCGCGGCGGATCCTCGAACGAGCGATTGCTGAGGATCAACGGGCGGGGAGAACTCTTGACGTGATTGCCAAGTACGCGGCGCTGGCCGACGCCGCGCTGATCGAGGGCGACAAGCGCGGGGCTGTCGCGGCGGCCGACGCGCTGGTGAAGCTCGGTCGGCAGGAAGAGGCGCTCGTGCCGGCGGCCGCCGTCTACCTGGCCACGGGCCGGGCTGCCGATGCGCAACGGTTGGCCACCGAACTGTCGAACCAGGTGCCTCCGCGGTCCCAGGCTTACGGCAAGATGGTCGAGGGCCAGATCGCGTTGAACCAGGGGCGCACCACCGAGGCGATCAACGCGTTGCTGGCTGCGCAAAAGCTGTCCGACGCCTGGCTGGTGCGCTACAACCTCGCGCTCGCGTACATCGCGAAGGAGATGTACCCGCCCGCGTTCGACGATCTCGAGCGGTGCGAGGCCCGTCGCGGTGAGACGGCGGCGGTCTTCCTCAACGACCGCCCGACGCTTCGCTACCTGGCACCGCTGCGCTACTGGCAGGCGCGCGTCACCGAAGGGCTGAAAGGAAAACCGGCCGCCGCGGAGGACTACAAGAAGTTCCTCGCGCTGCGGCCGGAAGGATCGAAGGATCCGCTCGCGATCGACGCGCGCGCGCGACTGGGCCGGTAACGCGATCCCATGCGGCATTGACACCGAACCGGGAGGAAGACAGCGCCGTCGCAAGCGGTTCGCCGCTGCCGCCCGAACCGTCCGATGCCGTCGTTGTGCAGATCGTGTCCGTGACGGACGCGCCCAGGATGACGACCCTGGAGAAGAAACGTCCCGTGGTATTGCTGACACCCACGCCCTGCGACACCGTGCCGACGGTGGCTCCGCTGTAGCCCGGCATCGGGTCGCCCCTCATCGCCAGTTTCTCGAGCAGCCCTGCGCCGCGGTAGCGGAACAGGCCGGTGACCGCTGTTCCGCCGATGTCCACGGCATTGAAGAACGCAACGTCGCCCGTCGGGCCAAGCGCGTTCATCTCGCCCGGGATGTTGTTGGTCGTCATGTTCATCGTCCTGAACGTACCGACCGTTCCAGGCGCAGGCATGCCCTGTACCGCAACCGTTTCCACCGTGCTGGTGGCCGCGCGCTTCAGGAACAGGCCGGAATCGCTAGCACCGCTGAGCGGCGCGGCGAACAGCACGTCGCCCTCGTCGTTGATGCGCGCGTCGATCGAAGTCGGCGTGAAGCTGTAAACCCCACCGGCCGGCGAGGACGCACCGTTCAACGCGACCGCGGCGGGCGCACTGGTCGCGGATCCCACGAAGATCCCTCCGCCGGCTCCGCCAGTAAGGACTGCCGAAAAGACCACAACGCCCGTGTCGCCGAAGCCGAGAGGACCCTTGCTCCGTGCCAGTGTCGTCGAGCCAAACGAAGTGAACGTGCCGCCGCCGGGATCTGAGAACTCCTCGTCGGCCGCGACGACCTTCGTGATGGTGGTCGGAGAACCCGGGGTTGCGACGTAGATGCCGCCGCCGGTGCTGGTCGTGGCCATGAACACCACGTGGCCGGTACCGTTGATCAGCCGGAAGCCAGGGAACGCAGTGAAGGTCCCGCCGGTTGGCGCGGTGTCCCCGATCGCGACGACCTTCGTGATCGTCGGTCCCGGCGCAGGAACGAAGAGACCGCTCCCGCCCGACCAACTCGCGGTGAACACGACCTGGCCCACGTCGTTGATCGGAAGCGGCGGCGAACTGGCCAGCGCCGCGGACGCGAGCGGCCCTCCTGCGCCGACGGGCGTGTCACCCGGACCCGCGACCTTTCGAACGCCAGCGCTCGACGTCCACGTGAACACGGACGTACCGGGTCCACCGGCTACGATCGCATTGAATGCGACCGTCCCGTCCGCGCCGAGAGGCACTTGGTTGGGAATCCCAACGTCCATGCGGCCGCCGCCGCCCGGAGCCGGATCTCCATCGCCCACAACCTTCCAGGTGGTGCCGCTTGCGACGCTGTGGACGAAGATGGCCCCACCGCCGCCCGCGCGTCGCGCGCTGAAAGCGACGTAATCGCTTGCGGCGCCGAGCCAGAAGTTGCGCAGCGTGACGCGCGAGCCTGCCGGCAGCACATCGGCCGTGCTGCACAGCGCGGTGGTGGCGGTGTCGGTCGCGATGAAACTGGCGTAGTCGGCGCTCCCTCCCTGCAGGACCGACTCGAAGTACACGAAGCCGTTGCCGTGATCGTCGTCGTCGTAGAGACGGAACACCGGGGCCGAGCTGCCGTACGTGCCGCCGATGGGACTCGCCTGATCGGACAGCATGACCACCGCGAGGCCGGAGCCGGGAACGTCATTGAACAGGCCGGTCGCGGCCGGCAGGCCACTCAGCTCGCTGGAGAAAGCGATGAGGCGAGCAGCGTTCAGCTGCACGCTTGAAAAGCTGCCGAAAGTTCGCCCCGGCGTCCCCGGCGCCGAGTCGTTCGTGGAGGCGACAGCTCCGATCGAACCGTCCGAAGCAAGTCGCCGCAAGACCGCCCGGCCCGGCGCGCCGGCTCCAGAGAGATTGGCGCTGAACGCAAGATCGCCAGGATCGTTCAAACCGACCGAGCTGATCGAGGTGATCGTTGCCCCCCACGGCAGCGTCGTCAGTGTTCCAACGGCTAGACCGAGCGTTCCCAGGGAGGGCGCGCTCAGATACAGCCTGGTGCCGAAGACGAATGCCACCTGGCCAGCGTTGTTGAGACGCGGCTGCCCGATGGCCGACTGCGTCGCCACCGTGAACGTTCCGTCATTTGGGTCCGTGGTTCCGGTCGCAACGATTGTGCTCACGCCGCCGGCGATCGAAGCGACGAACAGTCCCGCGCCCTCGGATCCGCCGACGATATCCGCGAGGAACAGCACCTGCCCGGCGTTGTTGAAGGCGAGCGGCGAGATCGAGCGGAGTGTCCCGCCGGTTCCCGGCGCCGCATCGCCAGGTCCCACGAGCCGGACGATCGGGCCGCTGGCAGGCGCGATGAAGATGGACGACAGGGCCGACAAGGCCGTGGCACCGGCGTCGTTGAAGCCGAACGCCTCGACATAGCGGCTGAATGTTGCGCCCCCGGACCCGGGTGCGACGTCCTCAGAGTAGGCGACGGTACGAAACACACCGCTGTCGTAACCAAGGACGGCGTGTTTCATCGTGTTGCCAAGATAGATTTCGACTTCGATGAGGGCCTGTCCCGATGCGTTGATCCTCGGGTTCTCCACCAGGTCCGTACGGCTTCCCGGGAAGCCCGGGACGGGATCGCCCATCTGAAGCAATCGCACGGGCGCGGGTGCACCGGCGCGGCGCAGGAAGGCGGCCGACGACGCAGCGACGAACAGGTAGTCGCCGGCGGCGTTCATCGCGTCTCCGCTCGGGCGGTCGAATGTCGAGGGCGGATCCAGCCCTGACTGGTCGCTGACGAGCACCGTGAGCGCCTGGCCCGGGAGCGGGGCGCTGGCGCTGACGGAGATGACGAACGTCCTGGACGCGACCTGCTCGATCGCATCGACGACCCTGGCCATGAAGGCGAAGGAGCCCGCGCTGGTCGGCGTACCGGACACTACGCCTTCGCTGCTCAGGCTCAGACCGGGCGGGAGGCCTCCCGATTCGATCGACCAGGTGAGGGTTCCGAACCCGGTGGCCTGGAGCTGCGTCGCCAGGTACGGGACACCGACGATGCCGCTCGGCAGCGTCGGTGGTCCCGTGATCTGGAGTGGGTCGATAGCGATGATGAGAGTGCGATAGGCCGTGTTGCTCGCCGAGTCCTGCACCCGCACGGTGAACGTCCATGGTCCCTGCGTGCCGGTCGCCGGCACGCCGCTGATGACCCCGTCCGCCCAGAGCAGCAACCCGGTTGGCAACGCGCCGGTGACGACCGTAAACGTGTAGCCTGTACCCGTTCCGCCCGCCGCCGTGAGCCTTGCGCCCGGATATGGCTGCCCGACGACACCCTCTGGCAACCCGGCAGTCGTGATCGTCAGCGCGTTGGTCGCCGGACTGTAGACCTCAATCGTGCGAGCGGTCAGGGCGCTCGAGCTGTTGCCACCGGCAAACACGATGGCGGTGGACGGTCCGCTTCCGATCCGGGTGGCAGTGTGCCGCTCGCGGTTGACCTTCAACGTTCCCTGCGACCTGAACTGGCCGGCAACCGGATCGTAAATCTCGATGCTGGCCACCGCGTGGGAGTCGACGCCCTCCCAGTTAGGCGTGCCCCCCGCAAACACAATGCTCCCGCCGTCCAGCACTGTCGCCGTGTGATTGCCTCGCGCCACGCGCATGGCCACGTGCGAGCTGAACGTGCCGCCGCCGGCGGGATCGAAGAGCTCCGTCAGGCTGACGGCGCGCGAGTCGCCGCCGATACCACCCGCGATTAGCACCTTCCCGGCATTCGGTCCCACCGTCAATAACGTCGCCGTCGGACCCGAGCGCCACGCGACCATCGGGCCCGTACTCGTGAACGAACCTGCTGAGATGTCGTACACCTCGGCGGTCAGCCCGGCCCACAGCCCGCCTGCGAGCAGCACGTGACCGCCGTCGGCAAGGAGCACCGCGGAGTGTCCGAAGCGCGCGACGTGCATTGACGCCGGCACCAGCTGACAAGAGCCGGTTGCCGGGTCGTAGATCTCGACCGATTGAAGCGCCGCGTCGGTGTTGCCCACGGGGTCGTGCCGCAGGCCGCCCGCGACGAGGATCCGGCCGTCGAGCAGCAGTGTCGCGGTGTGCTGCGAGCGGCCATCGTGCAGCGTTTCACCGCTGGCAAACATGTTGGTTGCCGGGTTGAAGATGTCGATGCTTGCGAGATCCTCGGGCTTGTTCGTCACGGAGTTGGTGGCACGCCCGCCGATGATCACCAGACGCCCGTCGGCGAGCCGCGTGAGCGTTGCCTGTGCCCGATTCGCGTACGAACCGGCGAGTGCTGTCGATTGGTCCGTCACCAGATCGTGAATCTCCGCGAATGGGTCTTCCGGCCTCCAGCCTCCCGCGATCAGCACGCGGTTGTCAGGGAGTTCCCCGGACACGTGGTCGAGCCGGTTCGCGCTCAGGAAGCCGACGTTCTGCGGCATGATGAGCGTCTGCAGCGGCAGATCCGGAACCGATGGGAGCGCTCCCCAGCCGCTGCCCGTGTCGATCAGCGCTCGGCCCGCATAGGCGTCCAGGGCGCATCCGTTCATCGTGCAGGAGTTGGTTGCGCTCAGCACGACCGCAAACGGAGCGTTGAGCACGAACGGGACCGCCGAATCGAGCGACAACGGCGGCAATTGGAACGGGCTGGCCGGCATCGTGGCGGACGCCGTGGCCAGCGGAGGTCCCGAGTCAACAACCGCCGGCGGCGCGCCGCCTGTGATTGCGCGGACTTCACCCGTGACGACCGTACCCGCCGGGCACGTCAGGGGCGTCGTGAAACGGAAGCCGGTGAGCGACGCGTCCGTGCCGGCGAAGAAGACCTGCGCGACCCGCGTGCCGCCGCCGAACGACATTGATGGCCCCCCCGTCGTCGGGAGCCAGAAGTTCTGATCCGCAGCGGACACCCGCAGGCTCAACATGTGGCTCGCCGTTTGAGGTGCAACTCCCGGCGAACAGCTGTTGTTCGCGCAGTCAGCCACCTGGACGGTGAAGGTGTACGTGCCGAGAGCGGTCGGCGTACCAGCGAAGCCACCCGACGACGCATTGAGGCTCATCCCGGGCGGCAAGCTGCCCGAGATGACCGTCCAGCTGTACGTTCCCCAGCCGCCTGATGCCGCCACGCCGCCGCCGGCTGCATCGAACAGCACCTCGTCGGGAAATGACGTCGTGGCGATCTCGAGCGGCGGGACGCTCGCCGCCGCCGGCGGCGTCATGTTGTTGTTGACGAAATCCTGCGAATTGACCGCCTGTGCGGTGACGACGGTGGTCACCGTCGTGCGCGGATCGAAGGCCGGATCGATCCACACAGTACGGCCGCCAATCACAACCGGCTGGCTGTCCGTCTTGTCGGGATTCGCGATGCGCAGCGTGATCCACGCCTGCTCGCCGGGCGCCAGCGCGAACGTCGCGTCGCCGTAATCCGGCTCGCCGGCCGCACTTGCGGTCGACGACAACGCCTTCATCGCCTTCGAAGACTGCTGCTTGATCTGGTTGAGCGGGTCGGGGATGTTCACGAGCACGCTGCTCTGGTTCCGGACCGCGAGCTCGCACGTCGCGCCCGCCGCCGGCGTCAGTTGGGCCTTGTGAACCATCAACTGCGTGACGAATCCGCTCGGCGGCTGTTTGAGGAACAGCCTCGCGCTGTACGACCCGGCTGCCGTCCCCTTGTTGGTCACCTTCCACGTGACGTCCGTGAGGATGGCCTTCTTGAGGTCCATCTCCATGATTGCGGGGTTCATGATGTCCGGGTCCGAAATCGCGACGCTCACGAAGGCGGGGTTCATGATGTCCGGGTCGAACGACACGCTCGTAAGGTTCGGGTTCATGATGTCCGGGTCGTACGACGCGCTCGTGAGGTCCGGGTTCATGATGTCCGGGTCGAACGCCACGGTCATGATGTCCGGGTCGCCAATGACCGGATTCATGGTGCTGGTATTCATGATGTCCGGGTCGAGCGCGGCGTTCATGAGGTCCGCGTTCCCGATGACCGGGTTCATGATGTCCGGGTCGAACGACTGGCTCATGATGTCCGGCGTCCGGATCGTCGGACTGGTCGGATCCGCGTTCAGGACGAGCGACGCCAGTGTCGGGGCCGTTTCGCTCTGCTGCTCCTTGATTTCCACCGTCACGCTGGCGCGCTTCGCCTCGTCGCTCGTTCCATTGGCGATCACGAAGACGGTCCGCGCGATGCTCGACATCGGCCGTAAATCGACCGTCAGCCAATCGACGGGCGGCGCGAAATGGCCAGTCGCGTCGGGCTTGAGCGTGGCCTCGGCGAACGACGCGATCGCGTTTGCCGGCGGCACGATGTGCAGGACGTACGTCTTCAGGTCTTTCGTGTTGTTGGTGACCACCACCGGAAATGCAGCGGGCACTTCCTGATCGAGTCCTCTGGCGTTACCCGGCGAGCTCATGACGAGCGGCGGGGAGATCCGCGACGTATAGACGTTCGAGTTGCGCATGCCGGCGGTGCTTGGCTTCGTCGGATCGCACACCGGTCGCGAGGGATTCCCGGGCCACCCTTCCAGCGCGTCGGCCGGCAGCGTGGGCGGCGTGTAGTCCGCCCAGGTCAGGTCACCCCGCGGCGGCCGCACGTCGCGGTTGTCGGTCCACACCGCGTGGAATACCTGCGGCCCCTGCGGATCCGTGTTGAACGCCCAGCCGCCGTTCGCCGTTGGGACGAACGCGACGCCCGCCACGTCGATGTAATCGCCGAAGAACGCCTTGGTGCCCTTGGCATAGAGGGGGAGGTTCGGAGCGTTGAACTCCACCTGCCGGATGGTCGCGGCGGTGGCATCCTCGTCGAGCGTGACGCCGAACTTGTACTGCGAGATGCGCCAGGACGGCTCGAATGGCGCGACCGCCCCGGGACCGATCTGCATCCCGCGCACGTCCACGTTGTGGCGGCGGGTGAGCGTGTCGTTGACGGTCGGGGGCAGCACATCGGCGAGCCACTGCCAGAACACGTACTCCGGGTGCTTGACGCGATCGCCGATTGCCCGGCGAACGCCGGCGGCGATGTAACCCTCGGCCTTCTCGTAGTAGCTGAGATACGTCTGGTCTTCGCGAAGGTCGTAGTAGATGAGCTGAAGCTTGCCGCCGGCGAACATGAGGGCCGGCATGATCTGATGCCCCTTCGACTCCTCCGTGCCCGCCGGCGGGTTGTCGACCGCCACGGGCGGCGACCATTTCACGCCGTCGGTCGACGTCGACATCACGATGCGCGCGTCGCCGGTGACCGGGTCGGGCCGCCCCTTCGCAAACCCGCGCGCCGACCACGCCACGTACACCCGGTTCGGCTTCTCACCGTCGATGGCGATCGTCGGATACGCGTTGGTGCGGAACGACGCTCCGGTGGTGTTCTGATCGAACGGCGCGATCGTGGCGACGGTTGTCGCCTTCGAGAAGGTCTTCGCGGAGTCAGTCGATCGCGACACGAGGATTGCGTCCGGCTGGTTGCCGTGCACAAACTGCCGCCACGCGACGTAGACGTGCCCGTTGGGCGCGACCGCGATCATCGCGCCCTGGTTGGTGTGCGCGCCCTCGCTGATCTTGGTGGGTTTCGTCCACGTCGCGCCGCAGTCGGTCGATTGCGACACCATCAGCTTCGTCGTGTTGTTCGTCAGGTTGCCGACGAAGGTGCTGAAGACGATGTAGACGGTGCCGGCGGGGATCGTCTGTCCTGCGATGGAGCACGTCTTGGCGTTGCGCGGGATATCGACCGCGATGAAGGGTTTGTCGTTGAACTGGCCGGACGTGCCGGCGTCCACCACCGAGGTGTCGAGATAGGCAATCGGATCGACCCGCTCGCCGTTCGCGTTGAACTCGACGTTGTTGTCGACGAACCGGGCGACGAACACCTTGCTGGGTGCGTTTGCGCCGCGATCGAACACGATGCCGCTGTAGTAGAAGAGGCCGTTGGTGCCCGCGCGGACGATCGGGTCGGCGCCGGCCGCGAGGCCGAAGAGCCGCGATTTCTGGCCCTGCGAGGTCGGGTCCTGCAGATAGCCGGGCATCAGTGTGCTCTTCCACGTGCGGCCGCAGTCGAACGACTTGAAGAGGCCGAGCCACGCATCGCCGCCGTTCTCCTTGTCGTCGGGCAGACCGGGGATATCCACGGTCCGGTAGTCGTTGGCCCCCGCGAGCAGATGGCAGGGGTTCCGGGTGGACACCGCAATCGACGGCTCGTTCTGCCGCTGCAGGAAGGGATCGCCGTCGGGTAGTGTCGTGCCCGACACCATGTTGATGTTCGGACCGGGAACCTGCGCGTTGCTCACGCCGGCCGACAGCGCGAGGACCAGCGTCGCGCAGGCGAAGGCCCATCCCGGAAGGCGGAAGCGCAGCATCACGGCGGGTGATGGGGCAGCGTTCTCGGTCATCGCACACCTCAGCAAAGGCGAATTCGTCGAACGGTTCAAAACGACCCGGCAGGCACTTTGAGCGAGACGAAATATCCGTATCGTCGTCGAGCAGGGGGTTGCGGACAGAAAACGGCTGAGCCGCGCAAGTCTAGCAGAAACGACCCGGTTGAGGACCGGAAGGTTGGAGGGAATTTCGCGTGTTCCATTTCTGACCAAACGTGCCGGTTCGCGGGGCCGGTTTTTCCGCTTTTGAGACAGCTCTGCTAGAATCCCCACCCGATGAGATCTGCCCGGCGGCACCGCGCGCTTCGCGTCGTTGCTTTCCTGCTGGTCGTCTGGCTGGCCGCCGACGCGCTGTCTCACGGCACGTGCGCGCACGACCTCATCGCGTTCGCGTCCTCCGCCCGCTCGCAGGTGGGCGACACGTCGTCTCACCAGCGGTCGACCGACCGGGACGACGTCAATCACTGCGCGTGTCACTGGCAGTACCTGCCGGCTGCTTCGCCGTCGCCGGTGGAGCTGCACGCATTGGCGCCGATCGTGCTCCCGCCAACCGAAGCGTGCCCGCCAATCGTCGAGCGCCCGCTCGATCGCCCTCCGCAACGCCGGTCTGCGTAGACATCTTCCAAGGCCAGAATCGCGACGGGTGAAGCAAGTTCCGAATGGTGCGCCTTGGAAGCTGTCTTAGGGCCCGCTTCGCGGGCCGAAGGCCGACCGACGCACGTCCAGAAAGGGTCAAGGCTCAAGGCTCAGGGCCTGTCTGGCTCATGGCCAGCCTTAAGCCCTAAGCCCTAAGCCCTAAGCCTTAAGCCTTTCCCTCTGAGGCCCGTGATGAAGATCGTCGTGTTGTGCATGGCCGCCTGTCTCTCGGCTGGCGGTTCCTCGTTCGCGCAGTCGCCCGACGGCGTGATCCCGGGAAAACTGTCGCTGTCCGAGGCGCTCAGGATCGCCGACGAGCGCAGCCCCGCGCTCGCCTCGGCGCGCGCGCTGGTCGCCATGGCGGGCGCCGACCTGGTGACGGCGCGCACGCGGCCGAACCCCGCCTTTACGTTCGACTCCGAGGGCTATCCGCTGCTTGCCGCGAATCGGCCGGGACTCCTGAATGGCCAGGAGATGTCGCTGCGCGTCGATCAGGAGATCGAGACGGGCGGGCGGCTGCGCCTGCGGGCCGAGTCGGCCGATGCAGGCCGGCGATCCGCGCAGGCCTCGCTTCAGGACGGGCGGCGGCGCCTGTTTCTCGACGTGCGACGCGCGTACTTCCAGCTGGTGCTGGCGAAGGCCGACCAGGACGCCGCGAAAGTCTCACTCGACGAGATGGACCGGGTGATCACCGTGAATCGCGCGCGGCTCGAGCAGGGCGAGATCTCGGGCGGGGAGCTGCGGCGCCTGCAGGTCGAGCGCCTGCGCTTCATGGACGACGTGTTCAACGCCGAGCTCGCGGCCCGGAACGCGCGCAGCACGCTGCTGGCGCTGATGAACGCGCCGCGTCTCGACGTCGCCTTCGACACGACCGAGCCGCTCGCGCTGCCCGCGCGCGCGGCCGTCGTCACGACTGGCGCGGCGCTGGCCCGCGAGGCGCTGGCGCAGCGCGCGGATCTCGCGGCCGCGCGCGGCGACCAGGTCCGCGCCGACAGCGAGACGCGGTTGCAGCGCGCGTTGCGCACGCCGAACCTGACGATCGGCGGCGGCTACAAGCGGGACTTCGGCGACAGCGGCCTGATCGTGGGGATGACGGTGCCGCTGCCGCTCTTCAACAGGAACGCGGGCGGCATCGCGCGTGCGGAGGCCGAGCGCCAGCTGGCCGCGAGCCGCGTCGCCGCCACCGAGGTGGCCGTGGCGCTCGACGTGCAGCAGGCGATCAATGCCGTCGAGATCAGCCGCGCGCGCGTCGAGTACATCGAGAAAGAGCACCTGCAGAACGCGCGCGAGGCCCGCGACATCGTCCTGGCCTCGTACGGCGCCGGCGCGATCGACCTGACCGATTTCCTCGACGCGCAGCGCGCCTTTCGCGAGACCCAGCGCACCTACAACCGGGCGCTGTACGACTATCGCATCAGCCTCTTCGAAATGGACGCCGCCGTGGGGCGACAGTGACGAGCGGAAGCCGCAGGCACGCGTGGTGAACGGGGAAACGACGATGAGACACCTGCTGATTGGCATCACCCTCCTGGCGCTGGCCGGCTGTTCGTCGCGCGCCGCCGCGCCGCCGGCGCAGAAGGAAACCGAGGCGGCCGCACCGGGACGCCAGGTCCGCCTGTCGGGCGAGCTCCAGAAGAAGTGGGGCATCGGCACGGCGCCCGTCGCCCGCCTGACGGTCACCTCTTCCATCACGCTGCCCGGCGCGGTCGGCGTCAACCAGAACCGCACGGCGCACATCTCGTCGCTGCTCGACGGCAAGGTCGTCTCGCTGCGCGTGGATCTGGGCCAGCAGGTGCGCAAGGGCCAGGTGGTGCTCGTCGTGCACTCGCCGGCGTTCGCCCAGGCGAAGTCGGCGCTCTTCGAGGCGCACGCCAAGCTGAACGTGGCGCGGAAGGAAACCGATCGCGCGCGCGCCCTGCTCGAGGCCCAGGCGATCCAGGAGAAGGAGTACCAGCGCCGCGAGGCGGAGTACGAAAGCGCCTCGGCGGGCTACGGCGTCGCCGAATCGAACCTGCACTCGTTCGGCCTCACGCAGCCGCAGATCGACGATCTCATCAGCCGCTACACCGCGAACAAGGACGACACGCGGGTGGACGACGTGACCGAGCCGTACCTGGACGTCACCTCGCCGGTCGACGGCCGCGTGATCTTCAAGGACGTGATCGCCGGGGAGTACGTCCACCCGGACAAGATCCTGCTGACGGTGTCCGACCTGGGCACGGTGTGGGCGACGCTCGATGCGCGTGAGACCGACCTGCCGTACATCCGCGCGGGCGGCAAGGTGAGCATCCGCTCGGCCGTGTACGGGGACAAGGCGTTCGAAGGCCGCATCCAGCAGGTGGGCGACGTCGTGGACGAGAAACTGCGGACGATCAAGGTGCGCGTGGAAGTGCAGAACGCGGCGCTGATGCTGAAGCCGAACATGTACATCCAGGGCCTCGTCGAGAACGCGGTCGCCAGGCAGCAGCTACTCGCCGTGCCAGACGAGGCGGTGCAGACGATCGACGGCGAACCGGTCGTGTTCGTCCGCGAGGCGGGAGACGTCTTCTCGCTGCGGCCGGTGCAGCCCGGCGAGCGCATCGGGGCGAGCCGCGCGATTCTCAAGGGCCTCGACGGCTCCGAGAGCGTCGTCGTCGCCGGCGCGTTCACGCTGAAGGCGGAACTGCTCAAGGGAACGCTCGGCGAGGGGGACTAGTCAGGCTCCTGGCTCCGGGCTCCGGGCTCCCGCGCGAGATCCGGAAGCCTGGGGCCTGGGGCCTGAAGCCTGGAGCCTGGAGCCTGGAGCCTTCTGGAGAGTCGTAGATGCTCGAACGCCTGATGGCCTTTTCGTTGCGGACCCGGTTGATGGTCCTGCTCCTGGTGCTGCTCGTGACAGCCGTGGGGGCGTGGGCCGTCGGCACCATTCCCATCGACGCGTTTCCCGACGTCACCAACATCCAGGTGGAGGTCGTCAGCACGGCGCCGGGCCTCTCGCCGCTCGAGATCGAGCGGTTCGTCACCTATCCGATCGAGATGGCGATGCGCGGCCTGCCCGGGCTGGCCGAGATGCGGTCGGTCACGAAGTACGGCATCTCGGTCGTCACCATCGTCTTCCACGACGGCGTGAACATCTACTTCGCACGGCAGCAGGTGCACGAGCGGGCGTCGGACATCGAGCGCGAGCTGCCCGAGGGCGTGCAGACCGAGATGGGGCCGATCGCCACCGCGATGGGCGAGATCTACCAGTACACCCTGGAAGGGCAGCGGCCCGAGGGCGAGCGGGAGCAGGTCGAGTACCTCACCGGGCTGCGCACGCTGCAGGACTGGGTGGTGACGCCGCTGCTCAAGAACGCTGCGGGCGTGACGGAGGTGAACTCGTTTGGCGGCTACATCCGGCAGTTCCAGGTGGCGCTCGATCCGGACACGCTGCTCGAGTACGACCTCTCGGTCGACGCCGTCTACCAGGCCATCAGGAACAACAACTCGAACGTCGGCGGCGGCATCGTCGACACCCACTCGGAGGAGTTCATCATCCGCGGCGTTGGGGCCCTCCGCTCGGAGGCCGACATCCGCAACATCGTCGTGAAGGCGGAGGGGGGCACGCCGATCTTCGTCTCGGACCTTGGCGATGTGCGCGCCGACCACGCCATACGCCAGGGCGCGGCGCTCGCCAACGGCCGGGAGTGCGTCGGCGGCATCGTGATGATGCTGCGCGGGCAGAACAGCTGGGAGGTGGTGGAACGCGTCGAGCAGAAGGTCCAGGAGATCAACGATTCGAACGTGCTGCCCGACGGGGTCAGGATCCGGCCGTTCTACGAGCGGTCGCTGGTCATCGAGAAGAGCATCCAGACCGTCATGAAGGCGCTCATCGAAGGGTCGGTGCTCGTCCTGCTCGTGCTGCTGCTCTTCCTCGGCAGTCTCCGCGCGGCGCTGGTCGTCATCGTCGCGCTGCCGCTGTCGGCGCTGCTCACCTTCACCGTCATGCGGGTGATCGGCCTGAACGCGAACCTGATGTCGCTCGGCGGCCTGGCGATCTCCATCGGGATGATCATCGACGCCACCATCATCCAGGTCGAGAACGTGCAGCGGCACCTGCGCGCAACGACGTCCACGGTCGCGGTAGGGGCGGAGTCGGTAGGGGCGCAGCATGCTGCGCCCCTACATGACGCGCGGCTGCGGACCGTGCTGCGGGCGGCGCTAGAAGTCTTGCGGCCGAGCGTGGTCGGCGAGCTGATCATCGCCCTCACCTTCGTTCCCATCGTCACGCTGCAGGGGATGGAGGGCAAGATGTTCTCGCCGCTCGCGTTCACGGTGGCGATCGCGCTCCTCTCGTCGCTGCTGCTCTCGATCTTCGTCATTCCCGGCCTCTGCCTGGCCGCGCTGAAGGGCGTCCACCGCGAAGGCCGCGTCGAGCGGCTCACGAAACGCCTCTACCTGCCGGTTCTGAGGTGGTCGCTCGGCCATCGGCTGATCGTCCTGGCCGTCGCCGTGGCGCTGCTGGTGGTTGCCGCCGTCATGGCGCCGCGCCTGGGCACCGAGTTCGTGCCCATCATGGACGAGGGCGCATTCGACATGGACATCCAGATGGCGCCGGGCATCTCGCTGGAGACGGCACTCGAGAGCACGAGGCTCGTGGAGCAGCGGCTGAAGCAGTTTCCCGAGATGGACACGATCGTGTCGAGGACCGGTCAGACCGGGGTGGCGATCGAAGCGCGCGGCGTGGACAAGACCGGGTTCGTCGGGTCGCTGATCCCGCGCGAGCGATGGACGAGCGCGAAGTCGCGCCAGGAACTCGTGGACAAGATGCGCGACGCAATCGCGGACATTCCCGGCATCGTCGTCAGCTTCAGCCAGCCGATCCAGTGCCGCATCGACGAACTCGTGGCCGGCACGCGCGCGCAGGTGATCGTGAAGCTGTTCGGCGACGACATGGTCGTGCTCAAGCGAAAGGCCAACGAGATGGCCGCGGTGCTGGCGAGGATCGACGGCGCGGCGGACATCAACGTCGAGCG
>Ga0315279_10000606_pt1 | contig 69362 bp, 38 predicted proteins | sample YL17G06_20_MG_FD_203694 | JGI IMG/M metagenome (GOLD analysis project Ga0315279, IMG submission 203694) | Sediment microbial communities from Yellowstone Lake, YNP, Wyoming, USA - YL17G06_20 | ecosystem: Environmental > Aquatic > Freshwater > Lake > Sediment | place: USA: Wyoming | collected...
GCTATGTCCGAAAGCCCCTTCACCGCGAAGGGGCTTCTTTCTCTTTGCCGCGCATGGCGCTCTGTGTTACAATCCGTGCGCTATGGAACCCCGGCCTGAAATCCGCGAGAAACTGGACCTCTTGCCGACTCGCCCCGGCGTCTATATCTACCGTGACGCGCGCGGGACGATCATCTACGTCGGCAAGGCCGTCAACCTGCGTAACCGCGTCCGGTCGTACTTTCACGCCAGCGCGGAGCTGACGCCCAAGACATCGCGGCTGGTTTCCGAAATTGCCGACCTGGAAATCTGGCCGACGGACACGGAACTTGAGGCGCTGCTGCTGGAATGTAACCTCATCAAGAAACACAAGCCCAAGTTCAACGTTCGGCTCAAGGACGACAAGCGCTATCCCTACATCAAAGTCAACTGGCAAGACCCCTTCCCCAAAGTGCTGACGACGCGCCAGATGGAGCAGGACGGCGCGCGCTACTTTGGCCCATTCACTAATTCGAGCGCGGTGTACCAGACACTCGACATGCTCCGCAAGGCGTTCCCGTATCTCACGTGCGACCGCGAGATCACGGCCCACGATAAGCGCGCCTGCCTGTATTACGACATCAAGCTGTGCTCGGCCCCGTGCATCGGCGCGGTGAGCCGGGACGAATACCGCGCGACGATTGACCAGTTGTGCCAGTTTTTGGAAGGCAGGACGAACGGGATCGAGGCGGACCTCCAGGGCAAGATGGAAGCCGCGTCTGAAGCGATGGAGTTTGAGCGGGCGGCGCAGTATCGCGATCAACTCAAGGCTATCCGGCACATTGTCGAGCGGCAAAAGATCGTCTCGACCACGACGCAGGATCAGGACGTGGTTGCCTTTGCGCGCGACGAATCGCGCGGCGATGCCTGCGTGCAAGTGTTTTTCATCCGGCAGGGCAAGTTGATCGGCCGCGAATATTTCGTGTTGGAAGGCGCACAGGACGAAGACGCGCGAGAGATCATGTCCGGCTTTCTCAAACAGTTTTACGAGGAAGCGGCGACCATCCCGCCGGAAGTGCTGATCCAGGTCGAGGTCGAAGAGTCGAACATCATCGAGCAGTGGCTCAAGCAAAAGCGCGGCGCGACGGTCCGGCTCGACGTGCCGAAGGAAGGCCCGCCCTGCGAATTGGTGGCGATGGCGGCCGAAAGCGCCGCCGAGACGCTCGCCGTGCTCGAGGCGCAGTGGCAAGCCGACGAGCACAAGCACGAAGAAGCCTTGCAGCAGCTTGCCGACGCGCTGAATCTTGCCGCGCCGCCCGCACGCATCGAGTGTTTCGACATCAGCAACACGCAGGGCACCGCCATCGTCGGCTCGATGGTGGTGTTCGTCAAGGGCGTGCCGAAAAAGTCCGACTATCGCAAGTTTAACGTCAAGAGCGTGCAGGGCGCGCCGGACGACTTTGCCTCGATGAAAGAAGTCCTCACGCGCCGGTTCCGGCGGTATCTCGAGAGCAAAATGGAAGGCGAACAGAAATTGCCCGGCAAAAAACACGATGCGAGCTTTGCGATGCTGCCCGACCTGCTGATCGTGGATGGAGGCAAAGGACAACTCGGCGTGGCGGTCGAGGTGTTGAAGGAAAACGGGCTGTTCGAGGCGGTGCCAGCAGTCGGGTTAGCCAAGCAGCAAGAAGAGCTTTTCCAGCCAGGTCGCCCCCACTCGATCCTGCTGCCGCGCAAATCGCAAGGACTATACCTGGTTCAACGCGTGCGCGACGAGGCGCATCGTTTTGCCATCACCGCGCACCGCACGCAGCGAGCCAAGATCGGCCTGGCCTCGCAGCTCGACGCGATCCCCGGCGTCGGCCCGGCGCGGCGGAGGCAATTGCTCAAACGCTTCGGCTCGCTCGACGGCATCCGCGCGGCAAGTGTAGAAGAACTGGCGACGGTCGTTCCACTTTCAGTCGCGCAAGCTGTGAAGGCAGCTTTATGACATTGTTCTCGCGCCAAGCCGCAAGGACGCGAAGTAATAGGAACCTTTGCGACTTGGCGGCTTGGCGTGAGATTGTTCAACGATGAAAAAGAACGTCCCTTACCTAGTGGCGGCTGTTTTGCTGTGGTTACTCTTTGCCCAGGCTGTGCGCGGCGCGGTCATCTCGTCGCTCACGTTTGACGAGGGGCCGCACCTGGCCGTCGGTTACGCCACGCTGCGCACGGGCGATTTCCGTTTGCAGCCGGTGCATATCCATCCACCGCTGGCGAACGTCCTGGCCGCCGCACCCTTGCTGCTCGACCCGAGCCTGCCCGATCCGCGCTCGATCCCTGGCTGGGACATTGCCAGCTTGAGCGCGGTCACGGACACCGTCGTTTGGCAACACCGTCCGCCGGATGGTATCGCACTGGCCGGACGCTTGCCCATCATTTTGCTGGCGGTGCTGTTGGGCGCGTTCGTCTATCGCTGGGCCGCTGACCTGGCCGGATGGAAGGCGGGGCTGCTGGCATTGTTCCTATATGCGCTCGACCCGAACATCGCGGCGCACGCTCAGGTCATTACTACGGACATGGGCGTGACAGTGTTCGGATTCATCGCGATGTATTGCTGTTTCAAGTCGCAGGTCGCGGGCCGCAAGTCGCAAGCCGCAAATCAGCAAATCTCAAATTTCAAATGGGATGCTGGGACGGGAGTCGCATTGGGAGCAGCGTTGGCAACCAAAGTGTCCGCCGGGTTGCTCGCGCCGTTGCTGGCCGTGATTGTGCTGGTGGCAGGACGAGACGCTTTCCGATTGCGCGTATGGCGCGTGATTGTGATGGGGCTGATCACATTCGTTGTGGTGTGGGCCGTGTACGGCTTTCAAGTGGACCGCGTGCCGGGCCTGCCCTTCCCTGTGCCAGCCGCCACGCACGTCAAGATCTACCTTTCGCTCCTGCAGCACTATGACGAGGGACATCCATCGTTCCTGCTGGGGATGAACTCGACGCGCGGCCGGTGGTACTATTTCCCGGTGGCGTTCCTCGTCAAGACGCCGCTGCCGACGTTGATGCTGCTGGTCGGGTCGCTCGTGTTAGGAATCAAACGCTGGCAAGAGACAAGAAGCAAGAAGCAAGAGACAAGTCGCAAGTCGCAAGTCGCAGGATGGGCTCTGGGGTTGTTCCCGGTTGTCCATTTTGCCACGGCACTGTGGAGCTCAGTGGACATTGGCTACCGGCATCTGCTGCCCATCTTGCCGTTTCTCTTTGTGTTCATTGGTACTCAGATCGCAGGGCGCAGGACGCAAGGCGCAGGTGACAAGTCGCAGGTTGCAGGTCGCACGCCTGTCACCTTGCCACCTCGTCACCTTGTCACCTGGTCTCTTGGCCTCCTTGCCGCGGTTCTACTGGTATGGTACGTGGTTGGCACGGCGCGCATCTTTCCGCACGACCTAGCGTATTTCAACGAACTCGCCGGTGGGCCGGACGGTGGTTACAACTGGCTGGTGGACTCGAACCTGGACTGGGGACAGAACCTCAAAGAGTTGAAGATATGGTTAGACGCGCATGGTGTGGAGCGCGTGTTCCTCAGCCAGTTCAGTCCGTCACGCCCGGAGGTGTATGGCATCCAGGCAACGCTACTGCCGCCCTCGCCGCGCGCTGCACCGTTCGCGCGCTTTGACCCTGCACCCGGCTGGTACGCCATCGGTGCGACGACGCTGCAGGGCGCGTACACGCCGGACGTGGACACGTTCGCCTATTTCCGTGTGATGACGCCCACGGCGCGCATCGGTCACGCGATGTTCGTTTATCACGTGCCGGAACAACCGAAAGGTCAATGGGTGGCACAGTGCGCCAGCCCCACGCCGCTGCTGGATGCTGACGAGATCAAGGCGGGCTTTGGGCGCGCCGACCTGCGCGTGGCGCAATTCGACTGTTCGACCAGTTGGTGGTATCCTGCCGGGAGTGCACCGGGCTGGTATGTGCTTCCGTTCCGCGCCGAGTTGCCGCCGGGCGCAACGCTGGCAGCGCAAGCGCGTCACGCGGATGGCAATTCCTTCTACAACGTCTACCGGACATTCGTCTGGTCGGCCCATGAGTCGCAGCCCAGGCCGATAAAGACAGACGGGCCACTGGATTTCATAGACTATGAAATAGATCGAGGGCGCGTCCTAGCCGGTGAATCGGTAGAACTGAGGACAGTTTGGATCGTGAAGCAAGTGCCGCATCGCCTCTTGTCTCTGATGGCGCATATCGTGAGGTCAGACGGAACTCCCATCGCTGTGGGTGATGGTCTAGGCGTGCCTATAGAACAATGGCAGCCGGGCGATGTGATCGTCCAGCGTCATCGGCTCCTGATACCCAAGGGAACTCCACCAGGATCGTATTCCATTCAAACAGGGGGGTACTGGCTCGATACGCTGGAGCGTTGGGCACTGCAGGATGCAAACGGCAAAACAACAGACAAGTTGGTCCTGATATCAGTAGAGATCGTGGGCCAGAAGTGAGCAAGATGCAATCCACGCAAGCGCGTGATGAGGAGAACTGTATGCCCATAATTCGACGAACCATTCTGCTTGCGTTGACGGCTGTCCTGTCGCTGGTAGCGTGCCGGTCTTCTGCCTCGCCCACGCTTGCCCCCAGCCCGACGGCGGCTGTTCCTGCGCCCACCGCAAGTCCAACGACAGCGATACCCACGCCCGCTCCCAGTCCAACGCCGGTGCGTCCACCCAATTTCCTGATCATCATCAGCGACGATCAACGCTATGATACCATGGACTATATGCCGCGCACCCAGGCGCGTATCTTTGACCAGGGCGTCACTTTCTCGCGCGGCTATGTCACCACGCCCCAGTGTTGCCCCAGCCGCTCCAGCATCTTGACAGGCATGTACGCTCACAATCATCATGTGTACAACAACGAGGTTCCGCTGAAAGAAACGACCCTCATCGAGCGCCTCCATGAGCACGGCTATTACACAGGCGACGTGGGCAAATACTTGAACTCGTGGGATGGCTCGTACCGACCCGAGTTCGATTTTTGGACAGTGTTCTCCGGCCCGGCGCCTGGCTATTTCAATCCGCGCTTGAACATCAACGGCGACTGGCGTGAGCATCAAGGTTACATGACCTATATCCTGCGCGATTACGCGCTGGAATTCCTGCGCAAGGCCGCCCAACAAGACGAGCCCTTCGCGCTGGTTTTTGCTCCGAGCGCCCCGCACGCGCCGGCCGACCCTGCCCCCGGAGACGAAAAGCTTTATGCAGATTTATCTCCCTATCGCCCACCCAGCTACAACGAAGCGGATCTCTCTGGCAAACCTGAGTGGCTCCAGAAGCGTCCTCTCTTGATCGGAAACCAGATCGAAGGGCTGGATAGATTCAGGCGCAAGCAACTTCAGACGCTCAACGCGCTCGACCAATCTGTGGACAGTGTGCTGGCGTTGCTGGACGAACAAGGCCAAGCGAACAACACACTCGTGCTCTATATTTCCGACAATGCGCTCTTTTGGGGCGAACATCGTTTTGATGACGCCAAGCTGTATCCCTACGAGGAAGCCATTCACGTGCCGTTTGCCCTTCGTTACCCACCCCTTACGTCGAAACCTCGCGTAGAATCTCGCCTGGTGGCAAACGTTGATATCGCCCCCACTCTTTACGAGTTGGCGGGGATTCCTATTCCACCTCAAGTGGATGGGCACTCCCTGGTGCCACTGCTGCGCGGAGAGACTGCCTGGCGAGATGCCTTACTGATCGAAGGCTGGCCGCTCCACAGGTTATATATCTCGTATGCAGCCATTCGTACCGACCGCTACATGTACGTAGACACGGAGGGAGATCGGCCCGAATTGTACGACATGAAAGACGATCCCTATCAATTAAAGAACCAGGTCAATAACCCGGCCTATGCGACAACGGTGACCGATCTCAAACAGCGCCTGGAGCAAGTCCGCCCTCCTCAGCCCAAACGCACTTGGCTGGTGCAGTGTACCGTGCCGGTTGCTCCACTCAGCTCGGAGCAAATCGCCGATGGATTTGGACGGAAGGATCTGCGCCTGGTTGAATTTGACTGCACACAGAGCTGGCTGTATCCCACCGGTGGGAAATCACCAGGTTGGGTGATCGTAGCGGGCGACACGACACCTGACTGGACTGGGCACAAGTTGGAAACGCTGCGCATGTTTTCCCAGTCCGATCGCACCGAGACTTCCGAACCGTTTCGCATCTATGAAGACGATGGCCGCACGGCCTGGCCTCAAGGAGGTCGCGTACGCATTGCGCCCTCCACCATGGCGATAACACAAGCAGTGACCGTATCACCGATTGACTTGCCTGTAAGCTTTGAGGGCGGCCTGACTTTGTTGGGCTATACGCTGGATCGGTCCACCCTCAAGCCCGGCGAGACGGTGCACCTGGAAACCACCTGGCGGGTGGACGGCGTGCCCAAGCAGTTGCTTTCACTGATGGCGCACGTGCTGGCCCCGGACGGAAGCGGCGCGGCTGTGGGCGACGGGCTAGGCGTGCCGATTGAAAGCTGGCAGCCTGGCGATGTGTTTGTGCAGCGACACACGTTGACCTTGTCAAAGGATGCGCCGCCCGGCGTGTATTGGGTGCAGACCGGCGTCAACTGGCTGGCGGGTGGGAAGCGCTGGCCGGCGCAAGATGCTCGCGCCACGGGCGACCGCGCTTTGCTCGTCCCAATTGAGGTCACACGATGAAAAATCGGGTGGTGAGTATGCTGCGTGCCGTGTGGTACACACCGCGCCTTTCGCAATGGGCAGTGGTGCTGTTACTCTGGCTGATCTTTGCGCAGACCACGCTCACAGCGGCCCGCACTTCTCTCACCATTGATGAGGGGCTGCACATCACCAGCGGCTATTCGATTCTGCGCACGGGCGATTTCCGCTTGATCGAAGAGCATCCGCCGCTGGTCAAGCTATTGGCAGCGCTGCCCTTGCTGCCAGTGCGCGATTTGCCCGATCCCAGAACGCTGCCGGGTTGGGAATCCGATATAGCGGTGACTGACAGTGTGCGCTTGGTGCGAGCGACTCAAGCGCTCATTTATCCGTACAAGCCGATAGATCGCTTGGTTTTTGCTGCGAGGGTGCCCATCGCATTGCTGGCGGTGTTGCTGGGAGCAATCGTCTTCCGCTGGGCTAAGGATTTGACGGGACGGCTCAGTGGTCTGCTGGCTCTGTTCCTTCTTACCTTCGATCCCAACATTCTGGCCCATGCTTCTGTGGCCAGCACTGACTTGGGTGCGGCATGCTTCATCTTTCTGGCGCTCTACACGTTCTGGCGATTCCTGCGCCGACCGACGTGGAGGTGGATGGCATTGGCCGGTCTGACGTTGGGTCTGGCACAAGTGGCCAAGCTGACCGGCCTGTTGTTGCTGCCCATTGAAGGGCTGATAGTAGGCTGGTGCGTCATCCGTGATAAACGCAGGACGCTGGCCGCAATGCAGGTGGGCGCCTTTGTTATCGCCGCAATCACCTTGTGGGCCATTTACCGATTCGAGATCGGGCATGTGCCGGGCGTGCCGTTCGCGGTTCCGGCCGCCAGCCATGCCATCCCGTGGCTGCGCCTGCAGCAACACATCGCCGGTGGCCACGCAGCATTCCTGATGGGCGAAAACAGCTCACGCGGCTGGTGGTACTATTTCCCCGTGGCCTTTGTTCTCAAAACGCCGCTGCCGACGTTGATATTGCTCGTCGCGTCGATGTTCATCGTCGTCGCCAAGGCGCGCGCCGTGAATGGGATCAATGTCTTGACGTTTGGCTTGTTCCCCCTACTCTATTTCGTCTCCAGCATAGTCAACCCGTTGAACATCGGTTATCGCCATCTGCTGCCGGTGTTGCCATTTATCTTTGTGTTCATCGGCGTTCAACTGTCAAATCGCATATCGCTTATCGCATATCGCTTATCGCAACGCAACTTTGTCACCTCGTCACCCCGTCGCCTTGTCGCTTTGTCACTTGGGCTTGCTCTCCTCGTGTGGTACGTCTTCGGCACAGCGCGGCTTTTTCCCCACTACCTGACCTACTTCAACGAACTGGCTGGCGGGCCGGATGGCGGCTGGCGTTACCTGGCCGACTCGAACACCGATTGGGGACAGGCGCTCAAAGATTTGGCGGCGTATCAGTGGGCCGAAGGCATTGAGCGGGTGCAGCTTTCAATGTTCACCTTCATGGATCCGGCCGTGTACGGCGTGCGCTACGAGCCATTGACGCCGATGCTGGGCAATACGCCGGCGGTGTTTCCTTCACGCTTCAACCCACCGCCGGGCGACTATGTCATCAGCGCGACGACGCTGGACGGCATCCCGTTGGCCGACCCGGAGATGTTTGACTGGTTCCGCAAACAAAAGCCTGACGCCAAAATCGGCCACGTGATGTTCCTGTATCGCGTCAAGCTAGGTCAGCCGCGCGCGTGGGTGGCACAGTGTACAACACCTGTCACGCCGCTGGAACCGGCGCAGATTGCGGACGGCTTTGGGCGGAGCGACCTGCGGCGCGCATACTTTGACTGTTCGACGAGTTGGTTGTATCCTACGGGCGGCCAATCGCCGGGCTGGGTGGTGCTGTCGCGCGACGCGCCCATGTGGAACACCCGTTACCTCTCGGCGGTGCGCCTGAGCTATGAGCAAAAGCGCACCGGGTTTGCTCCACCCTTCCGCGTCTATGAAGACGATGGTCAGGTAGAATACCTGGCACACGGACAGGCGCGCGTCGCATCCTCGTCTACTCCGCTGGCCGAGGCGCTGCAATCTCCGCCGATTGACTTGCCCGTGAGATTTGAAGGCGGCCCTTCGGCGTCGCCCAGGGCAGGTCTGACGTTGTTGGGCTATAGGTTAGATCGCCCGACACTCAAGCCAGGCGAGACGGTGCACCTCGAAACCGTCTGGCGTGTGGACGACGTGCCGGGGCAATTGCTATCCATTATGGCGCACGCACTGGGGCCGGATGGGCGCGCGCTGGCAGTGGGCGATGGCCTGGGCGTGCCAATTGAGAGCTGGCAACCAGGCGATGTGTTCGTGCAGCGCCACACGTTGACTCTGCCAAAGGATGCGCCATCCGGCTCGTATTGGATTCAGACGGGTGTGTACTGGCTGGATGCTGGAAAGCGTTGGCCCGTGCAGGATGCTCGCGTCACGGGCGACCGGGCGCTGTTGGCATCTGTACAAGTGCAAAGCAAATAACGCCTTGATTCCCCCGCCTGAGACTTGGAGGTTGTTGGTTTGGGCCTGGTTCGGTCGAGATTAACGCATTTGATGGCTTCGCCGCTGTTCTGGCTCGCCTGTCTTTACATCGTGGTCGGGGTGGCCTATGCTTTGGTTACGCCGGCATTGGAAAAGCTTGATGAAGAAGGTCACTATGGCTACGCCCTGTATGTGCGGGAACACCACTCACTTCCGCCGGTGCTTGCCTTTGAAGGATCCGCACGTGCATCGGCTGATTTTCCACGGGCGCGTCAGCCAGCTTCTCGCGCCGAGCTGGCTCTTGAATTTCAACAACCGCCACTGTACTATGTGATAACGGCTATAGCCTCCAGTTGGCTGCCCAATGACCCGGAGCCGGATGTGCTTTTGACCACCAATCCATACGTAACGCTTTCCGTGCCAGGTTATCGAAACGACAACCGCAACTATCGCCTCCATCCACCTGACCTCACTCCTCTGATCTTGACCGGCAGGCTGGTGTCCTTGCTCTTTGGCTTAGGGACCATGCTGGCTTCATATTTCTTTGCGGCGCAACTGTTCCCTAAGAAAACACTGGTGCCGATTGCGACAGCCGCAATCGTGGGATTCCAGCCAACCTTTTTGTTTGTAGCGACTGCGGTCAGCGATGATTCAGCCATTGCTTTCTTTGGCGCGTTGACCATCGCCATTTTAGCATATCGTCTAAGGAAGGGCCCATTCGTAGGAACGGCTTCAACCCTTGTTCAGCGGCTAGGGCCGCCACTACCAACAGCTTTGAGACAGCTCTTAAGCTGGGCCTGGTTTCCGGTTCTACTCGGGGCAGTCCTGGGACTGGCGATTCTCACCAAAGCAAGCGGGCTGGTCTTTTTCCCGTTGGTGGGTTTGGCATTGATCTTGATCCATCGCGGGCTGTGCGCCGAGCTTGTTCGTGATGGTGTGATCATCATCTGTGTCGCATTCGCTATTGGCGGATGGTGGTATGTTCGAGATACAAACGTAGTTCACGATCTCGCGCAGTACTATACTCCCGTCGGCCAACTGCCCTCGACCAATTACACCGACCCGAGGGTCGGGGCTGCGCCTCACGTCGAGATCACAAACGCCAGAGTGCTGATGAGAAGACTCAAAGGCGACCTCTCTACTGTCGAATATACGTTTTGGGCCAATCAGACCAGGGTGTTCGTCAGCCCGATTGGATTCGACCACAGCCTGATTGGATGGGGGAGAATCAGCCTGGGGCTATTGATGCTCGGCATTGTGCTGAACTGGCGCACCCTTCGAGGCAAACTGCCCGTGGGGATCATACTCTTGAGCTGGCCGGTGACCTTTTTGTGTCTGTTGATCTTCTATTGGAATCCTCGCACAGTGGGAGCGCATGGGCGGTTCCTGTTTCCATCACTTGCGCCGCTGACCTTGTTGCTCGTGTGGGGTTGGCAAACAGTGATGCCGCCGCAGTGGCGGCGCTTGGCGCTGACGCTGTGCGCCGGCATGGTCATCGTTATTGGCAGCCTGATGCCTTTTGCGAGCCTGTATTCACTGTTCCATCCTTCACGCGAATGGCAAGCCAGGCAGGTTGAATATTCCACCGGGATTACGTATGCGGACGCGGCAACGGGCATGCCGGTGGCTAGACTCATCGGCTACAACCTCCCTCAGCCGTATGCCGCTCCCGGCAAGTATTTTCCGGTTGAGTTGTGTTGGGAGTCGTTGGGCAAAACGAAGGCGCCATATTCCGTGTTCCTGCATCTGCTGGATGACAGCCAGTTGACCACGCAGGCCGCACCGACAATATGGGGGGCGCGGCAGACGTATCCCGGCCTGGGTAATCGCCCTACAGATCGGTGGGCGCTTCACTCTGCGTTTTGCGACACGGTCCTGGTCCAGGCCGCGCCGAATGTGCCCACGCCACTCGGCGTTGCCATCGAAGTCGGGTTTGTTGATCCAGCTAACCGCGACCGGCTGCAAGCTGTGAATGTCGAAGGCACTCCCATTGATTTGGCTATAGTTGGGCGTGTGCCGATTCTTTCGCCTCAAGACTTGCCTGTGGCCAAACGAGCAGCGCGTTATACTCTCGACGATGCAATCGGGTTAAATGACGCGCAGCTATCTGCCGCCGACAGTTCCATCACGTTGACACTGACCTGGCAGTCGTTGCACACTGTGCCATACGACGCGACGACATTTGTCCATTTGAGAGGAGCGGATGGAAGCATCTTGGCACAAGTGGATCGCCAGCCCTTGAATGGCCGTTTTCCGACCTCACTGTGGCTTCCGGGCCAAATCGTCACCGACACCGTCAACCTTTCATTGCCATCTGGCACGCAGAGTGGTCCGTTGGTGTTGAATCTGGGTATGTACACATGGCCGTCATTGCAACGGCTTGCCGTAATGGATGCATCCGGGCACCCTCAACGTGACAATATGATTGTCGTTGAGGTCCCGATATCGTCGCTCGATCGCCAGTGAGCGCGTTGTGCGAGGCGCAAGCGCGACCAATTGACGCAGCGCACAGGCAATTCCTGCCGGTAACCGACCTACATTCATCTCCTTGGCAGATGTCCTGTTCGTTGTGTCTCTCTTACTGGATACTAGCTTGCCCGATCTGCGGTCGGTTCCCGACTGGGGGACTGCCAGCCTGAACGTCGTGACGGATGCTGTCGTCTGGCAGCATCGTTCGCCTGATGGGTCGGTATTGGCAGCACATCTAGGGCAAACATCATAGTCTTGTGCTTGACCGTCTCACTTAATTGGGTACAATCGAGTCGCAAAAATGGGCAATTGCTTGGTGGTATGAATCAGCCGTCAAATCAACGTGAAGGTGAATCCTTGAATTCCCGACCTGGACCGTATCTCTTGGCGGTCGTTGGGTTGCTGCTGGTGTTGTTTGCTATGACAACGCTGGGCGCACGGCGCACCTCGCTCACATACGACGAGCCCATTTATATCGCGACGGGCTATTCTGATCTGTCCAAAGGTTATGTGCGTTGGCATGCCGTCATAGGTCACCCGCCGCTCGTCAACATGCTCACGGCTTGGCCGCTGCTGCTTTCGCCGAGCCGCCCCGATCCCACGCTCGTTCCGGAATGGGGAAGCGACAACATGCTGGGCTTTGCGCGGGCATTACTGCCGATGCTCGGGCCACTGGAAGCCGTAACATTTGCCACTCGACTGCCGGTGATGTGGCTGGCGTTAGTGTTGGGCGCGCTCGTCTACCGCTGGGCCCGGCAGGCCGGCGGACGCATGGCGGGACTGCTGGCGCTGGGACTGTTCGTCCTCAGCCCGGAAGTGATCACCCATGCGCAACTCAATACGACCGACATGGGCCTGACCGTGTTTGCCTTTATCGCGTGCTACTCCCTGGCTCAATTCTTGCGACGGCGCTCCTGGCCCTGGCTCATCATGAATGGCGTAGCCACGGGCCTGACGTTTGCCAGCAAGGCCTCGGGAGTGTACTATGTAATATTATATGGATCGATCATCGTTGTGGCCGCGTTGGTCTTGAGAAAATCCCCAAGGCGTGTGCCTGGCTTGGAACTGGCCTGGGTGGCCCTTTGGGGAATCTTGGTCTGGTTGGTATTCTGGGCCACTTATTTGTTCGAACTGCGCACTTTGCCGGGCTGGACCTTTCCGTTGCCGGCCGCATCGCACTGGGCCGGGTTGCCGTACATTCGCTCATATATGGGCGCCGGCCAATCGACCTTTCTGGCCGGCAAGCTCTACCCCACAGGCTACTGGGCGTATTTTCCACTCGCCATCCTGGTCAAGACACCGCTGCCCATTTTGATTGGGTTGGCCGTGGCGATTGGAATCTGCATACGGCGCGGTCTCGGCCCTTTATGGAGCGCACTGCCGTTGATTGCAGTACCGCTAGTTTACACAGCGTCGGCCATTGCATTGGCATTGAATATTGGCTACCGCCATCTTTTGCCCGTATGGCCGTTTGTGTTTGTATTCATTGGCATCCAAGTCGCCCGTCTACAGATCCCATTCAAAACTGGGCGAACACTGTATCTGCCCTTGGGTGCCTTGCTTTTCACCTGGTACGCGTGGGGCACTTTGCACACGTGGCCATACACTCTGACCTACTTTAACGAACTGGCCGGCGGACCGGATAACGGTTATCGCTATCTGGCCGATTCGAGTGTGGATTGGGGGCAGGCGATCAAAGGGCTGCGGGAATATGTGGATAGGCACAACGTGCGCGACTTGAAACTGGCAGCCTTTACTTCGTTGGACCCGGTCATCTATGATTTTAGCTTCGAGCGTATTCCTCCCACAGTTGGCGCGCCGGTTTTTTTGCCATCACGCTTCAATCCTGCGCCGGGAACGTATGCCATCAGCGCCACGCCACTGCAGGGGATTTGGGCGCTCGACCCCGATACCTACGATTGGTTTCGTCATCAGACGCCAGTTGCCAAAGTGGGGCACGCGATTTTTGTGTATCGAGTCAGACCTCGTGATCAGACGCCCACTTGGGTGGCTCAGTGCGAGATTGGCGAACCGATGTTAGACTCTGAGCAAATTGCCTCTGGATTTGGACGTAACGATTTGCGGCCGTTGCGCTTTGACTGTTCGCAGAGCTGGGTCTATCCAGATGGGATGGGCTGGTATGTCCTGCCAGCCAAGGTCGAGTACAGTCACGATCCGTTTGTGCGCGAACGGCTTCAAGATGCGCGACTGGCTTTTATGCAGCGCCAAACAGCGTTCGGTCCCGCAGTGGCGGTGTACGATTTTGCTGGCCAGGTTAGCCTCGCAAGCCGTTCAAAGCCTGTGGTCGTGTTGGATGGCCCAATGAATTATCTAGGGAACACCGTCACGCACACAGTGGGAAAGATTGAGCTAGAAACTTTTTGGCAAGTGACGGCTGTTCCCACCGCGCCGCTTTCTCTGATGGCACACTTGGTAGGCGCCGACGGAAAGGTATTGGCCGTGGGAGATGGCCTGGGCGTGCCACCAGAACAATGGCAGGCCGGCGATGTGATTGTTCAACGACACATACTGCCCTTGCCGGACAACCTGGCGGCGGGCACATACCGAGTGCGAACGGGCGCATACTGGATACTACCGGATGGCGTGCGCTCGATCAATGTGCGGCCCGATCCGCGTCGCTCAACTGACGACAATGTGTGGCTGACGCCTGTTGAGGTGAAACGATGACGCCGGCTAGGTCATCGCACAGAATCGCAGCGGCAATGTTCTGTGCCTTTCTGCCGTTGTACCTCCTTATCTTTGGCGGGCACACCTATGCGCCCGACGAATAGATGCTATACTATGTGACCGAGGGCATTGTCGAGCGAGGCTCGATGGCCATCCCCCCGGCCGGTTCAGACCTGCCACGGTGGTCGCCACCGACAGGCGTAGATGGTCAGCCTTATGCCATCACAGGCCTGCCGCAATCCGAGCTGGCTATCCCGCTTTACTTGGTCTGGAGAATAGTCGCCAACCTGTTCCCCGCGCCGTTTCACGACTATTGGACGCGCTTTTTTGTTTGCACGTTGAACTCGTTTGTGACCAGCGCGATGGTGGCAGTGTTCTATCTCTTTGCGCTACGGATCGGGTTCCGGCAGAAAACAGCACTCTACCTCGCGGCCAGCCGGGGATTGTCCACCATCGTGGCGGTCTACGCTCGGACGTTTTACAGTGAGGCGCTGCTCACGTTTTGGCTGTTACTGGCTGCCGCGGCGACCTTTCTTTATAAGGTCGAGGGCCAGGCACGTTGGGCATTGGGGACGGGGCTGGCGCTTGGCTTGGCGGTGGCGACCAAGATTGCTGCGTTGATTGTCCTGCCCCCTTTATTCTTTACGAGCGAGAGGAAAGTCCACGGCCTTTACTCTTGCATGGACAGGCGGCCCCAGCTGGCGCAACGCCCGCGGCGCTGGCGAATGTTCGACCTTTGACCACGCCGGTATTTCTGAACGGCCCTTTCGCTTTCTTGGGCGTGGCCGCGTATCCCGGCAAGGATGAATTGGAACTGGAAACCTGGTGGCAGGTGACGCAGACGCCGATTACGCGTCCGCTCTCATCATGGCCCATCTCCTCACCGAACAAGGCCAATCGTTCGGCGTGGCGGGTGGACTAGGGATTTCGCCGCTGACGCTGGCAACCGGGGATATAGTTATGCAGCGACACCGCTTCGTCAAGCCACCGGAAGGGAAAATGTGGCTGCGGACTGGAGCTTACTGGCTGGGTACCACAACGCGCTGGACGGTGATAGGCTCGCCAGGGAGTGATGCTCTATTCGTGCCGCTTGCGAAGGGGCGCTGAGGTTACGTGATAGGAAAGCGGCCTGACTCATCATGCAAAAACTGGCATCTCCCATCGGTCTGATCATTGTGATTTTTCTGGCGCTGGCCCTGGCCTATAGCGTCGTCATCCCACCGTTCGAGGGGCTGGACGAGGTCGAACATTTTGGCGTGGTGCGCTACGTGGCGGATACAGGCCGCCTGCCCATTCAGGGCCGCGCAGATTTGGCCGCGTATCATGTTCGCCAGGAGGCAAGCCAACCGCCGTTGTATTACCTGTTGGCCGGGCCGCTGCTGCGCCTTTCACGTATCTCCACGGCGAACACCGCCGATTACCTAGTACCTAATCCCTATGTCACCTGCGGCACGGAGAACATCCGCGCCGACAAGGCAGTGCTCCGCCACGATCCGTTCGCCGAAGCGTTCCCTTGGCATGACGCGCTGCTGGCGCTACATTTGCTGCGCGCGCTTTCGACGGTGATGCAGGCGTTCACCGTTGCCGGGGTATACGCAATTGCGCGGCGAGTCTTCTCGACGCGGCCCGGCGTCGCGGCATTGGCGGCTGCGCTGACGGCGCTCAACCCGCAATTTCTCATCGTCGCCAGCGGCGTCAACAACGACAATATCGCCACGCCCGTCGTCACCTGGGCCGTGTACCTGATCATCGTCGTGGCGCAAGAGGGTCTCTCATTCCGCCGCGCGCTGATTTTGGGCGTGCTGATCGGGTTGGCGGCGCTGTCCAAGCTGACCGGCTTGTTGCTGTTGCCGCTCACAGTCTTGGCAGTGGGCGCAAATCTCGAATTTCAAATCTCAAGTTTAAAGCCATCCAGCACGCAACACGGAACACGCAACACGGCCTCGCGTCCTTTGGGAGTCCGATCTCTGAGTTCTGACCTCCAGCATCTACTTGTTCTGGGATGCGTGACGTTGGCCGTGGCCGGTTGGTGGTACATCCGCAACTGGCAACTCTATGGCGATCCTACCGGTCTGTCGCCCATGCTGGATGTTGTGGGACGGCGTAGCGCAGTGCCTCTTGGGCTTTTATTCTCTGAGTTCGGATTAGTTTTCCGCTCTTATTGGGGACAGTTCCCTTGCGCGTTCTTTGACCGCGACTTGTATTACTTGGCCTGGGTCGTGATCACGGGCTTGGGATTGGTGGGCTTGATCTGGGGCCTGCGCCGCGACAAAGCCCTTCACGTTTCACCCACAGGGCGCAAGCAGCGTTTCACGTTTTTCATTTTGCTATCGTGGCTGGCGTTGGTATTTATCGGTTGGCTGCGTTGGAACCTGACCACGCCTGCACCCGGCGGGCGATTGCTGTTCACCGCGGTCGGAGCCACCTCCACGCTGCTGGCTTATGGTTTGATTTGTCTACCCTCGCTCTTTTCTCCACGCTCCACGCCTCACGCTCCACACTCTACGCTCTACGCTTACGGTGGGACAGTGGTGATGATAGGCGTTGGGCTGTTGGCGCTGCTGGTATGGGTGCGCCCTCTATTCGCCCCGCCTCCCATGATGGAAGCCAATCACATCCGCCCGCAACATCCACTCAAGGCGCAGTTCGGCGAAAGCATCGGCTTGCTGGGCTATGACTTGCGCGCGGATACGCTGGGGCCTGGCCGTTACGTGGACGTGACGCTGTACTGGCGCGCGCTTCGACCCATATCGGTGGACTATACACTGGCGCTACAACTGACTGCGCTCGCGCCAGGCGATACGCGTACGCTGCTCAACTTTAACACCTGGCCCGGCAGCGGAAACTTGCCCACATCGGCCTGGCGTGTTGACCCAGTGATAATAGATCGCTACCGCCTGCCCTTGCCGCTGAACACGGGGCTGACGCAGGCATGGAGATTCCAGGCACTCTTGTACGACGCGCAAACGGGTACACGTGTGCCATTGACGTTGGATGCTCGACCAGCCGGAGAAGCGATGACGCTGGGCACTATCCGCGTCAAGGGCACGTCCATTCCCGCATTGCCTGACTCTGTGCGCCTGGCTGCGCCGGTCACGTTCGACCAGGCGATCGTCTTGACACATGTGGATGTGGACACGCAAACCGACGGCGTGCATGTTCGATTGCTGTGGCAAAGCCTCAGGCCTCTGCAGCATGATGCGACAGTTTTCGTCCACGCTTACGATGCCAGCGGCAAGTTGGTCGCCACAGGCGATGGCCCGCCCCTCAGGGATAACTTTCCCACGTCGCTTTGGCAAAAGGGTGACAAAGTGCTGGACGAGCACGTGCTAACATTACACGACGATCTATCGTTAAATGACGTGCAGGTCAAAGTGGGACTGTATCTGCCTCAAGAGGAAATGCGCCTCTCCGCCATGCAAAACGCAACGCGCCTGCCAGATGACGCAGTCGTAATCGGGTCAAGGTAACGCATGATGAAGAGAGAACAGCGATGCGAGCCTGGCGTCATCCTGGCAGCGCTTTTATTGCTGACACTTTTCGCACAGCTTGTCATGACCTCCCCACGCCAGTCGTTGACAGCCGACGAGCCGGTGTACATTGCCGCCGGATATGCTTACCTGCGTACCGGCGATCTACGGCTTCAGCCAGCCGTGCAGCATCCTCCCTTAATGAATGTGTGGGAAGCATGGCCGTTGCTGCTGCGATCGGGTACACCGGCTGTGTCGTCGGTAGCAGGTTGGGATCAAGCCTCATTGTCGCGTTTTATTGTCACTTTGATTCCACAGTTAGGTCCGGTACAGGCCACGGCCTTTGCCGCGCGAGTACCGGTGATGTGGTTGGCCGTCTTGTTAGCTGCCTTTGTGTATCGTTGGGGAGCCGACTGGGGTGGGCGCATAGCCGGGCTGTCGGCGTTGGGATTATTTGCGTTTGACCCCAACTTGATAGCGCATGGCTCACTTGCTACAACCGACCTGGGCGTGACGGCATTTACGTTCATCGCGTTGTTCGGGCTGATGCGCTATCTGCATCGCCCGACGTGGCGGACGTCATTGCTGGCCGGTGTCGGACTGGGACTGGCGATGGCAGCTAAAACCTCGGGCATTTTTCTGGTGGCAGCGTTTGCGTTGCTGGTCCTGGTGGCGATGCGGCGACCGATCCGAGCGATGGCTTGCCTGGCGGGGCTGGTCGGATTGGCCTGTCTGACTGTGTGGGCGATAACAGGGTTCCAAGTCCGCACCCCCGCCGGCTGGCCTATGCCGATTCCGGCGGCGACGTATTGGCTACAAATAGCAGACTTTTCTCACAAGTCAGCCGGGGGCCAAACGGCGTTCCTGATGGGCCAGATTAGCCAACGCGGGTGGTGGACGTATTACCCGATCACATTTGCGCTCAAGACGCCGCTGCCCACGCTGATCTTGCTAGCGATCAGCTTGGGGTGGAATCTGGCGAGCGGTGGGTGGAAGCTGAAAAGCGAGAGGGGGCTGGCGCTCGGCTCGTTCCCTGTGTTGTACGGTGCGTCGGCGCTGTTCAGTTCGTTCAACACCGGCTACCGGTTCTTGCTGCCCGTGCTGCCGTTCGTGTTCGTGTTCATCGGAGAGCAAATCTCAAATCTCAAATTACAAATCTCAAACAAGTCTCGAATCGGGCCTTTGAAATTCGAGATTCGGTATTTGATATTTGGTGCTTTGGGTCTCTGGTATGTGATCGGCGCCGCACGCATATTTCCACACGACCTGGCCTACTTTAACGAACTGGCCGGTGGGCCGGACAACGGTTATCACTTTCTGGTGGATTCCAATCTGGATTGGGGACAGTCGCTAATTGAATTGAAGGCTTATCTCGATCAACATAGCGTGTCGCGCGTAAACACTACTCAACTCACGTACACCGACCCTGCCTGGTATGGCATCACGTACAATGCGTTGGCCCCTATGCGCGGCGCGCCGCCAGTTTTCCCAACTCGCCTTGATCCCTCACTTGGCATATATGCTATCGGCGCGACAGCACTCCAGGGTGTGATGATGACTGAGCCGGACAACTATGAGTGGTTCCGTCATCGGCAGCCGATAGCCAGGCTGGGCCACGCGCTCTTTGTGTACGATGTGCAACCGCACACGCAAGCCCGAATGTGGGTCGCTCAATGCACTGCGCCAGTTGCGCCACTGGATGCAGAAACAATCGCGGAAGGCTTTGGCCGTGCCGATTTGCGCCTCGCTTATTTTGATTGTACCCAAAGCTGGCTGCTGCCTGGAGGCAGGCAACAACCGGGATGGTATGTTCTGAGCCGCGAAATAGCCGTGGCGGGTGACCGTTTTATCAGTCAATGGCTTGCCAGTGCGCATCTGAGCTACGAACAGCGCACAAACCGAACATTACCTGCCTTTTCCATTTACGAACAGATGGCAGCACCGTTGAGCGTGAGTTGCTCTGCTGTGCCAGTAGAGCTTGATGGCCCACTGAGTTTTCGAGGTCATGCCATCTCGAAGCAGTTGGCTCGCCCAGGAGACACGGTTGAGGTCGAAACTTGCTGGCAGGTTACAGCGTTGCCCGAACGCTCACTCTCGCTGATGCTCCACTTGGTCAGCCCTGACGGATCTGTGCAGCTGGTGGCCGACGGGCTGGGTGTGCCGATTGAGCAGTGGCAAGTGGGAGATGTTATTGTGCAGCGTCACAGGTTAAGGCTCCCCTCCAGTGCGCCTGCAGGTCAGTATCAACTGTTGACCGGCGCTTATTGGCTGGACAATCTCCAGCGTTGGCCCATCCGCTCTGGTGACCAGATCGGCGCCGACACACTGGCTCTGTCGTCAATCGCTGTGGGGCGCTCACCGTGATTCGCCACACCCATAGTTTTACGCACCCTTCGCTTGGCAGGAAATGGGCACGGCCCATTCGCTGCGCGGCCTGTTCCACCTGCCGGCGACAGTTTGGCCGAGCGGCAGAGGTTTTTATCGGTTCTCTCGGCGCGCGAAGCGTCTGCGCCTCTGCGGTGAATCATTAATAGGAGTTACGCATTTGAACCGCCAAGACGCCAAGATCGCAAAGAAAACCTCTTGTTTTCCTTTGCGCTCTTCGTGTCTTTGCGGTGAAAAAGGCCAACTGCGCAACTCGTAAAGTTAAGGCTGGAGTCGAGCCTTCAGGCGGCCAATCTCCGGCTAAACCCTTGACTCCAGAGCGCTAACTAAATGACATTGAATCCGGCTAAGGAGGAGAGGTCAAGAAAGCATCAAGATTTCGCCCACTTTGTTGACTTTGGTTCCTATGAATGATAATATAGTGTGCATGAAAAGATAACCCTCGTTAGGCGAGGCGTCTGCGCAATGCGCGGACGATGACCGCGTAGGCGGTCGCCCGGCACGCAGTGCCCCACAGATGCGATTTCAATCGCTTTTATGAGAAAGCCGTGCCGCACTTGAGAACTTGCGCAAAGCAAAAAGTACGCTATAATGCCGCTCTCCAACCTACTGCGCATTGACGTGTTTAACCCGCCCAACCTCGAGTGGGCGTCTGATGCGCAAATCTTTGCAAGGAGCATCGCTGTGCTAAAATTCCCCTTTGATTTTAGAGTCGTTCTCGTTGTTGTACTCTGTGTGGTGATGGCGGCGTTGCCGTTCATGACGCCATCGTTGGCATACGCCGAAGCCCCCGGCCCGACGAACTTGCTCGTTGACGGCGACTTTGAAGCGCCGGCTCCCTGGCCCTGGCAAGACGGCATCGGCGAAGTGCAAGTGGGTCCCGGCTGGCGCGCGTGGTACCTGGACGCGGCGCCCGACTATGTCAAACCGCCAGTGAACTGCGGGGACAGCAAGGTGGGCTATCACTGCTACTGGATGCGGCCCGAGTTCCGTGATAACGTGGCGGCGTCGTTTGCCAACCGTGTCCACAGCGGTGTCCGGTCGCAAAAATACTTTTCCTTTGGGCGGATGCACGAAGCCGGGCTGTATCAGCGCGTCGGCGGCATCCAGCCGGGTTCGACGGTTCGTTTTTCGATCTATATCCAGGCGTGGATGTGCCATGACATTGACAAGTGTGGCATGAACGGCATCCGCTCCGATGCGCCGTCCGACATGCACTTGCGAGTGGGGATTGATCCCTACGGCGGCGATAACCCGTTCAGCCCCAACGTCGTCTGGGCGCCGGAGAAGGAAGCCTTCGACCAGTGGGTCGAGTTTGCGGTAGAGACCGAGGCGCGCGCCGATACGGTGACGGTGTTCACGCACTCACGCCCGGATTGGCCTTGGGCGCGTGTGGAGAACGACGTGTACCTGGACGACGCCAGCCTGGTCGTCGTGCAACCGGGACCTGCCACCAAGCCCAGCGGCCAGGCCGCTATCGCCAAGCCAGCCAGCCATCCACAGCGGTCACTCGCTTGCGCTTGGCGCAGTTGTGGCGACGCCTGGGCGAAACTCTTCCGCCGGAACTGAATCCAGTTAAGGGGACAATTGCACCAGCCACTCCTGCCACTTCCACGCCCTCGGCGGGGCCAACACCAGCAACCAGTAGCGGATCGAGAACCCATGTTATTGTCCTCGGCGACACCTTGACCAACATAGCGGCACGCTACAATACGACGGTTCTGGCGTTGATGCAGGCCAATAACATCACCAACATGGACCTGATCTTTTTGGGGCTAACGCTCGTTATCCCGTAACGGCGAGCCGACATTGCTGATAGACGAAACCTCACATGGAGAATTAGCCCCAATCTCATTGTGACCCATCTGGCCCAGCGTTCCCCGATCTCAAATTTAAGGAGAGAAAAGCATGTTGAGAAAAGTGTTCCTTGTCGCGGCAATTCTATCGTTCGTGATCCTTGCCGCGAACCCCAGGCCCGCCAACGAGGCCAAGGCAATGGTCCCCGAGCCGCCGGGGCCGTCTCTGTCAGCTCAAGCCACGGCAGCCACTAATCTGCTCACCAATGGCGACCTGGATCAGCTCAATTTCTATTGGCGCCCCCCCAACCACTTTGTGGCCGGCATGTGGTACGAGTGGTTCTGGACCGGCAATATTCCAGAATTCCTGGATGGTGGCATCAGGCATCACAATAAATGTTATCCGCCGCCGCCTGCGGGCAAAATTTGCGTGGACGACATGCATAACCAATCGCAAGGTTACATCCGGTGGGGCGGCCCTTACATAGCGGGTATCTATCAGCCTGTATCTTCAGTCCCGTGCGCCCTGTATCAGTTTGAAGCCTACAACCTCAACGATTTTGCCCAAGCCCATCCAAAAGTTGGAATTGATCCTACCGGGCAGGTGCTACCTCCCTACATTCCCCCCGATGGCGATACTCTTCCGCTCAACTGCCCGCCCACCGGCAACTCGAAATGCCCCAACCCTGGGATAGATAGTCTGTCTGAATTGCCGCCTCATATGGTCTGGTCGCCCGAGTTTGAACATACAGGCTGGGCTGCCATAAGCGTGACGACGGAAGCGCTTTCCACGACCATCAGTGTGTGGACCTATGTCGCGCCGGACAATGTGGGGGTACCTTCACGCTCCACCTACTGGGATTACGCGTCGCTGGTTCAGGTACAATCCCCCTCCAGCAGGCTCATGACAGGTACTTTACCTCCCAATGCTAATAGTTTCATCACCGGGGTCACCTCCAGCACCACGGCGATACGGGCAAACTTGTCCTGGCAGACTAGCCAAGCCGCTGTGACCCAGGTCCTGTATCACCGGGTCGGCAGCACGGAAATGACTACGACGATACCAATTACCTCTGTTGCTGATTTTGAGTCGTCCACCCTGGTGGATTCGGCCGCGTCAACGAGCCATTCCGCGCGCCTGGCTAATCTGAGCCCCACTTCGATTTACGATTATGCCATTCTGGCGCGCCGGGTAGTCGGAAGCGCTTGCCAGACCGCCGTAATCACTGGCCGCTTCAGCACCACTGACGCCCTGATACCAGCCGGCGCTCTGCCAGCACCCAGCAGCGACATCGTTGGCCCGGTGATCAAGCCGCACGACGCTCAGTCAGTCTATGTGATCTGGCAATCGGGTCAACCGTCCTACGCGCAGGTACTGTATCACCACGTAGTTACGCCCACCATTGACCCCACGCTGACGAACCATGTCTATTTGCCGATTGTCCAGACAGCGAATACCACAGATTCTACAGCCAACTATGAGCGGAGAACATCGCCCGAGTTCACGGCGACAACGCTGCACGTCATCGAGGTGACCGGCCTGCTGACGGATAGCCAATATACGGCTGTGGCTGTGTCCGCTTGGAGCGAAGGTGATCAAGACAAAGTGGCTGCTTCGGGGCGGGTGTCGTTCAGCACGGAATCCACGTCGGTTTTGAGAGCGGCCAGTGTTGGCCCCAATCAGTTAGCCGAGCAGTTGCAGGCATGTCTGGCTGATGGGAAAAAGCTGGACGCCTGCGTGAACGAACTGTCCAGGTAGCAATCAGTGTCAGTAAAAGAGGCGACCCGAAGGGTCGCCTCTTTTTGCTTTGTTGCACGCCAGAGTCTATATCTCAAACGTCTGCCCGCGCTCCGGGATGGTCACATTTTGGATGCCCAGCCCACGCAGACCATCGGTCATCGCCTGGGCCGCGTCCGGCTCGCCGTGGACGACAAACACCTGGCGAGGCTTTTGCGGGATCGCGCCGATGAACGCCAGCAGTTCTTCTTCGTCCGCGTGCGCGCTATAGCCGTCAATTCTTTCGATGCGCGCCTTGACTTCAAACTCTTCGCCAAAGATGCGGACGCGCGGCTCCCCGTCCACCAGCTTGCGGCCCAATGTGTTTTCCGCCTGGTAACCCACAAACAACACCGTCGCGCGCGGGTCGGCGATGTGATGGCGCAGGTGATGCAGCACGCGCCCGGCTTCACACATCCCCGACGCGCTGATGATGATGGCCGGTTCTTTCAGGTCGTTGAGTTTCTTCGAGTCGGCGGCATCGCGGACGTAGGTGAGCCGCGAGAAGCCGAACGGGTCGGTGTAGTGATCGTGCAGGATGTGTTGATTTGTCTCTTCGTCGTAACATTCCGGGTGCAGCCGGAACACCTCGGTCGCGTTGGTCGCCAGGGGGCTGTCCACATAGACCGGCACAGTGGGGATGGCTTGCGCCTCGAACAATTCGTGTAAATGATACACCAGGTCCTGAGTGCGGCCCACGGCAAAGGCGGGGATGATGAGCATGCCGCCGCCCCCGACCGTTTCGCCGACGATTTGCGCCAGCTTTTGGCGTGTTTGGTCCATCGGGCCGTGATGGCGGCCGCCGTAGGTGCTTTCGGTAATGAGCACATCCGCCCGATCCATCACTCCCGGGTCGCGCAGAATGGCCGCGCCTCGGCGTCCTACATCGCCGGTAAAGGCGAGGCACTGGGTCGCGCCATTTTCGGCAATGTCCAGTGTGACTGAGGCCGAGCCGAGGATGTGCCCGGCATCTCGATACGTCAGACGGACGCCCGGCAGGATGACGCTGGGGTGGTCGTACTCGACCGTGTGGAACAGGCTCAGTGCGTTCGTGGCATCGGCAAGCGTGTACAGAGGCTTGACGAGCGGCAGCCCCTTTTCAACGTTGCGCTTGTTCACGAACTCGGCGTCGGATTCCTGGATGTAGGCCGAGTCGCGCAGCATGGCGCTGCACAGGTCACGCGTGGCGGAGGTCGAGTAGATGGACTTGTCAAAGCCGCTCTTGACCAGTGTGGGTAAATTGCCAGAGTGATCAATGTGAGCGTGCGAGAGCACTACGGCGTCAATGCCCGTCACATCGAATGGCAACTGCTCGTTGCGCTCGCGCGCCTCTTGCCGCCGCCCCTGGAACATCCCACAGTCCAGCAGAATCCGATGCCCGTCCGTTTCCACCAGGTGCATCGAGCCGGTGACCGTCTTGGCCGCGCCCCAAAATTGCAGTTTCATTTCAATGCCTCCACCAATTGCTTCCCATAGGTCTTGAGCTTCCAGGGACCTAGCCCCTCGATGCCTTCCAAATCCTGCAGTGTGCTCGGCTGGCGATGCGCCACAGCCATCAAGACAGCATTGCAGACGACCACATCCGGCTCGACGCCACGTTCGGCGGCCACTTGCCTGCGCCAGGCGCGCAGCTTTTCGTAGCGGTTCAGCGCCCCGTAATCCGGCGGCGAGCTGCGCGGCGCGCGTGGGGTGGGCGCAGAAAGGCCGTGCGTTACGGCGTCTATCACTCCCTCGCCGTAGCGTTTGATCTGCAGCGGCGTCATCCCGTTAAAGTGATCCAGGTCGTGCAAGCGATGAGGCTTGGACTGGGCCAGTGCAAGGAGGGTCTTGTCGCCCATGATCTTGAAGGGCGGCCAGTCGCGTTGCCGCGCTTCGCGTTCACGGAAAAGGTACAACTCGTGCAAGACCGCCTGGCTGCGGGGAGTCAAGTCCCCCGCGCCCTTGATGCGCCAGAAATCATCCGCGCGCGGCTCGTGTGGTGGTTGCGCCGCCACTGCTGCCACCTGGTCAAAGGCCTCGCGCGCCTCTTCGATTCGTTCGCGCGCGGCGAGGTCGCGCATCTGAATATCGCGCAGACCGAGCAGGTAATGCGAGTCCAGGCGCGCATAAGCCAGCGCCGCCCGCTCCAACGGGCGACGGCCCCAGTTGTAACGCTGCCAGCGTTTATCCAACCGCACGCCAAAATGTTCTTCGAGGCTCGCTGCCAACCCGATCTGATTCCAGCCCAAAATGCGCGCCGCCCACATCGTATCGAACAGGTTGCGAAACTCAAAGCCCGCATCGCGCTTGAGGCACATCACATCGTACTCGGCGGCATGAAAGATTTTGACCACGTGAGGATGGGCAAACAGTTTGCCCAGCGGCGCGAGGTCCAGCCCCGGCGCAAGCGGATCCACCAGGTAATCCGCGTCGGGGATGGAAAGCTGGATCAGGCAGACCTTTTCGCGATAGACATACAGGCTGTCCGATTCGGTGTCTACGCCCACGGACGGCTCGGCCATTAACCGGCGCAGCATTGCCGAAAGCTGCCCGGTTTGCGTGATGAGAATAGGCGAAGGCAAAGTCATGGGCGCTATTATGCCTTGTTTGGATGGGACTGTCAATCCTGGTGATTGCCCACCTCGTTCAGGCGACAGTTGCACTGTCGCCTACCGTCCGCAGTGCAACTGCGGACGAACTGACTTGGTAATCACCAGTGTCAATCGCCTTGATGAAAGTTTCTTTTGCTGGTATGATGCACCAGACCTGGCAGGTCTCGATATGAATGGAGCAGGATGAGTAAACAGTTGCCTTTGATTTTGGTTACCAATGACGACGGCGTCGCTTCGCCGGGATTGCGCGCGGCAGCGGCGGCGCTAGAGACGCTGGGCGAGGTGCTGATCGTCGCGCCCGTGCTGCAACAGTCCGGCGCGGGCCGCTCGATGCCGGCGGGCTATGAAGGTTGCATCACCCGCCACAAGATCGCGCTCAACGGCCATTCGGTCGAAGGGTACGCGGTGGAAGGCAGCCCGGCGCAAGTCGTCCAACACGGGATTGTGGAAATCGCCCCGCGCCGGCTGGACCTGGTCGTCTCCGGCATCAACTATGGCGAAAATGTAGGCTCCGGCATCACGGTCTCTGGCACGGTGGGCGCGGCGATGGAGGGCGCGGACTTTCACATCCCGTCGCTGGCCGTCTCACTTCAGACAGCGCCAGAGTACTACCTGAATCACTCCGAGATGGTTGACTTTAGCGTGGCAGCGCATTTTCTCAAGCTCTTTGCCCGACAGACGCTCGACGCTGGACTCCCGCCTGGCGTTGACTTGCTCAAGATTGACGTGCCTCAATCGGCCACGCTCCAGACACCGTGGCGGTGGACTAGAACCAGCAAGCAACGCTATTTCTACCCCGTAAAGCCGCATCGGCGCCGCCCCACTGACTCAGGCCCAATGGGCTTTGAGGTGCGCGTGGACATGGAAACATTGGAGCCGGATAGCGACATCCGCGCAGTGGCAGTGGATGGTGTCGTGTCGGTGACGCCCATCACGCTAGATTTGACCGCGCGAGTGGAACCGGGGCGATTGGGTGAGTGGCTGCGATAAGGTCGCAGGGGTTTCTCGCCCTTGCGCAGGTTTCTTGACCCTTCGCAAGAGTGAGCCGTTGCCTTACGAATACAGCCGATCCGTCTTGGCGGCCATGATAAAGTCGTTGCGGTGCAGACCGCGAATCTTGTGCGTCCACCCTGTCACCGTCACCCTGCCCCATTCGGTGAGGAGGGCCGGGTGATGCCTCTCCGCCTCGGCCATACCCCCATCATTTCACCTAGACCGTGATTCCGTGATAGAATAGACCTCTGTTGCAAGACAACCAAGTTCCTACCCTTGCGAATGTCTCAGGGAGACACGTGGCGAATGCAATCACAGCCTTCGCAAAGTTAAACCATGACGATAAGGGAAAGAGTTCACATGCTCGTGCGTCGCGTCATTCTAGGGGTGGTGATGGCGAGCTTTGCTCTGCTGGCGCTGCCTTGCGCGCCGCTTCCCTCTGCCCAGGCTCAGTCGGCGCCACGACTGGCTACACTGGTGATTGACGTGTGGCCCGAATACGACCGTGCGGCGACAGTCCTGGTTATCTATCGAGGGCAATTTGCGCCCAGCGCGCCGATCCCGGAACAGATCAAGATCCGTATCCCGGCCTCGGCGGGGGAACCGTCTGCGGTCGCTTCGCCCCAGCCCGGCAACGAAGGCGCGCCGGTGAACCAGTGGACAGAATTGATCGCACAGAAAAAAGTCACTACAACACACGACGGTGATTGGATCGAAGTGACGTTCACCCCGCTCAGCCGTTTGTTCAACATCGAGTTCTATGACAAAATCAGCGCGGTGACTTTTGATCGGCGTTACACGCTGACGTGGCCCGGCGATTTGAGCGCTGATGCAGTGAAGGTCAACTTGCGCGAGCCGTTCGGCGCGACCAACTTTCAATCCACGCCCGCCTTGCCGCTGGGCGTGACAGACGAAGAAGGATTGGTGGCTCACCAGTTGGATGTGGGCGCGCTTGCGGCGGGAAAGCTGTTCGTGTTCTCGATCGGCTATCTCCGCGAAGACAAGCGCACATCGGCGGAGGCGTTGCAACTGGTTACGCCTGTTCCAACTCCCAAGCCGGCCGCGCTCCCGGTCGCCAAAGAGGCAACGCCGTGGCTGCTCATCGCCGCGCTAGGCGTTGGGCTGATTCTCATGATCGGCGGCGTGGTTTGGTATCTTCGCTCGCAACAGGCGCAGACATTCCGCCCCTACCAACCGCCGGCGCTCCGCAAGGGCCGGCGCAGCGTGCGGACGTCACGCGCCCCGCGCACGCGGCCTCGCCCGGCGGCCACGCTCACAGTGGAAGAGACTGACAGCGCAGTCGGCTTTTGCACGCAATGCGGCAAGCTGCTGCGACCTGATGATGCTTTCTGCTCGCGCTGCGGAACGCGCGTGAAGGGTAAATGACGGCCCATGAATCGAACGGTCGTATTGAAATTCGATACACGCATGATCGTCATCGTCGGCGCGTTGCTGGTGATGATCGCCGTCGCGTTGCCGTGGGCCAATCTCCCGTCGTTTGTGGCCGGCGACCTGGCGCGCGGTGGCGCAGCCGGCGGCGGTCTGATCACGCTGGGCCTGGCCGTGCTGGCCCTGCTGAGTCTGTTATTGCCGTGGCAGCTCTGGAACCGTGTCTCACTCCCGGCGGCCCTCGTGGGTGCGCTGATCCATCTGGTCGCGCTATCCGCCTTTATTCGGGTTGTTCAATTGGGCGGGAATTTAGGGTTGGAGTTGAGCGCGCAACCGGGCAGCATCGGCAGCGGCCTGTTTCTGACGTTTGCCGGCGCGTTGTTGATGCTGGTCGGCGGATTAGCCAGTGCTGCGCCTTCTACATCGCTGGCATCGTTGACGGTGAGCAATCGCCCTTGGCTGAGTTACGCGGCCTGGCTCACGCTCGCCACGGTCCTGCTGGCATCTTGCCTATGCGCGTGGGGGCTAGGCTGGCTCACACGCTCCTACACACTGGCTTCGGGCCAGGCTGGCATCTCGCCGACGTTTGCCCCCGCGCCTACCACCGATTTGGCAACGCCGCTGGTGGGAGTGCACCTATTGCCATTGGGCAGTGTGACGGTAATGCCTGTTTCTCCGGCCTCTGCCACACTCATTCGCCCGACGCTGCAAGCGCGCGTGACGCTGACATCGTCCCCGGCAGCGCCGACCGCGCAGCCAGGGGCGACGCCAGTAGCGCAGCCAAGCTCACCGACGCTGCCGCCCCCACCCACCTTGCCGGTTATCAGTGTGCCCACGGCGACACACACAGCGACCCCTACGCCGTCGTACACACCAACTTCTACTTTTACGCCGCATCCGTCGCCGGGGGAGACCCCGACCATCACCGTCACGCCGACGCAGACAGTGACTGTTACAGTGACCATCACATCAACCCCCACGCCCTAGTTTCTGAGGGAGAAAAGACCAAGGCGACATCGCAGCGCCCTTCAAGCCTTGAGGGCAAGCGTCCAGACCACATCAACTGCCCACAAAAGTAACTGCTCACCCTGCCGACCTTGCGCCCCTGAAGGGTGTCCTGGGGACTGGCCGCCGGGCGTGCGAAGGTCGTAATTGCGCTCGCTACGTGTCTCCTTGAACCCTTCACAAGGGTACCTGAGCGCACAAAAACCATAGCGGGTAGGTATTGAGGCCCGCGTTGGCGCAGGCCAATACCCCCAGAGAGTTGCCTATAACGCCTAATAGCAGGGCTGAGCCAAGCGTACAGCAATTGTTCTGTAATCCTCTTGCAAGCATTTTGCAAGCCTGTCCCCGCCTCAGTCGTGGTATCCTTTCTCTAGTGCTGAAAGATTGCGGGGAAAAGTGATGCCAAACCAACGCGTGCTGATCGTGGACGACGAACAACGAACACTCATGTTCCTGCGAGAAAGCTTGGTCGTGTCCGGGTTGACGGCTGAGACTATTTGTGTGTCCTCAGCCGAGCAAGCCTTGCAAGCCCTCGATGAGCAGCCCTTTGACGTCGTCATCACCGATGTGCGGCTGGCGGGCGGGATGAGCGGCCTGGAGTTGCTGGAAAAACTGCGCCGGCTCTATCCGAATTTGCGCTTCATCCTGGTGAGCGCCTACGAGGATGCCAAGACCATGACCATGGCCCGCGAACTGGGTGTCTATCACTGTTTCCGAAAGCCCTTTGCCTTCGACGAGTTTACGGGCGTCGTGGCGGATGCATTACGCGAGGCTACTATGGAATTGAATCCTTCCCATCTGACTGTAGATTGGAGCACCCAGGTCATCCATCGCCAACTCACAGACCTCATGCGTGACACCGGCGCACAGTGTGTGTTATTGACCAAGAACGATGGCGCGGTCGTCGCGCGTGTGGGTGATACGGTGTGTTTTCAAGGACCGTGGCCCGTCCCGACCACCAGCCAGGGGCCGGCGTTCAACTTTGCTTATCAACAGGGAAAAACACACGACGTGTACTCGGCCGATGTCGGCCAAGATATGCGTTTGAGCCTGGCCTTCGACCGGAACCAGCCTAGCGGTCGCATCGGGTTGGTGCTACAATGCACCCGCCGCGCCGTGCAAGAGCTGGCGACGGCGCTTGGCTCGCCCACCGTCAGATATAATCACCGGCAGCAGAGCGAGATGTCCAAGTCCATCCCGCCCGCTATGCCGGACAATCCTGCATGAAAGATTTCCTCTCGGAGTGGAGGTATGACCCAAAAAACTGTATTGTACATCGAAGATAACCCAGGGAACCGTCTCCTGGTCAAACGCATTTTGGAAGTGGAGGGCTATAAGGTTGTCGAGGCCATCAGTGGACTGGACGGGTTGAGCGCGGCCGAATCCATGCAACTCGACTTGATCTTGGTGGACATCAACCTGCCCGAGCTAGACGGCTACGAGCTGACCCGGCGGCTCAAGCAGATCAAACACCTGGTCGGCGTCCCAATTATTGCGATGACGGCTAACGTGATGAAAGGCGATCGCGAAAAGTCGCTGGCAGCCGGTTGCGACGGCTATATCCAAAAGCCGATTGACGTGGATCAACTGCCCGTCCAAGTGGCAAATTACTTGCAGGCAAAGAAAAAATGAATCAAACCACTTCCCCTAACCCAGCCCAGTCTGCCCCTGAGCGGATTGACCCAAAGGACGCCCACATTCTGGTCGTGGAGGACAACCTGAAGAATTTCGTCCTGATCGCCCGGCTGTTAGCCTACTTGGGCGTCAAAGAATGTCAGTGGAAAGCCTCGGGCTGGCAAGTGATCGAGTTTGCGGATTCGATGCAGCGCGTTGACCTGGTGCTTCTGGACATTCACATCCCGGACGAGGACGGTTACGCCGTGCTGCAACGCCTGCGAGGCGATGAGCGATTCAAGAAGACGCGCGTCGTTGCCGTCACGGCCGACGCCTCGCAAGATTCATTGATGCGGGCCCAATCAGCCGGTTTTGATGGATTCATCGGCAAGCCGCTCGACCCTGACAACTTCCCTCAACAGGTTCGGAGCATCCTGCAGGGCCAATCCGTCTGGTCGTGCGGCTGAGCGCCGAAGGGTGTAGGACGAACGGCATGGCGGCGTCGAGCACCCCTTCCATCCCCACCACCGGCATGCGCGGTGGTCTGGGGCGCACGCTCTTGACAGCCTTTCTGCTGCTGGCCATCGGGCCGCTTAGCCTGGTCGGCTATGTGGCGTTTAGCCAGGTGCGCGCTGACCGGCAACGAGGGACGGTGGATCGGCTGTCCGCCGCCGCCGATCTGCGCGAGGCGCAACTGCGCGAATGGGTTCACACTCGCGCATCAAGCGTGGAAAGATGGGCTGCCGATCCCAACGTGGTCAGTGCGCTTTCCGCGCGCGGCGGGCAAATAGCAAGCGCCGCACAGGAGCAATTGAAAACGGCGCTGGAAAACGACCCGGCTTTTCAGCAAATCTTTTGGGTGGTTAGCGGCGACGAGGACAAGTGGATGACGGCCACAACGAGAGAAGTTGAGCCGCGGCCTGTTGGAAGCATTCCCGCGCGTGAGGCGGAGCAAGCCGCTCCACACTTTTGGATTGCGTCCGACGGCGCGCCAGTATTCGAGTTCGCGGCGACCGTGCGCGACGCGAGCGGTCAACCGCTGGGATTCGTGGTGGGCCTTGCCCCGTTCACGCCGATGGTCTCGCGTATCGTGTTCGGCGTGGGGCGCACGGGTGTCGTCTATCTGGTGAACCGCGAACAGCAACTGCTCCTCCTGCAAGGTCAGCCCTCCGCCAGCCTCTCGCGTGAAAGCGAAGGCGTGACGCGCGCGCTGCAGCAGGGCCAGAGCGGCGCGTCAGTTTACCGCAACGTGGCGGGCACTCCGGTCATCGGCGTGTACCGTTGGCTGGCCGACCTGGAGATGGCGCTCATCGCCGAACAAGACCAGGCCGAAGCGTTCGCCGCCAGCGACGAGTTAGCGGCCGGTCTCATCGGCGCGGCGCTGGGCGTGGCGCTGTTGACCGCCGTCATCGCTGCCGTCGTCACTCGCCGGATCACGCGCCCGATTGTCCTGCTGACCGAAGCGGCCGTGCGGATGTCCGGCGGCGATTTGACGGTTCGTGTCCGGCCCACGCGCCGTGACGAGATCGGCATCCTGGCCGGCGTGTTCAACACGATGGCGACGGAGCTGTATGACCTGTATGCCCGGCTGGAACAAAAAGTGGCCGAGCGCACGCGTGAGCTGCAAGAAGCAAAAGAAAAAATCCAGTACCATGCCTGGCAACTCTCGATCAGCGCTGAAATCGGGCGCATCACCACTTCGATTCTCGATCTGGACACACTGCTGGCGCGCGCGTCGGAACTGATCCGCGATGCGTTCCAGCTTGAATATGTGGGAGTCTATCTGTTGGACATTTCCGGTCAGGTGGCCGTTCTACGGAAAAGTGTTGGGCGGGCAGCGCTGCCGCACGAGCGTCAGTTGAGTGTGGACGGCATACATCCCGTCAGCCGGACGATCTCCGAGTGCCTGGCGCGCACGACCACCCGGCCTGATCCAACTTGCTTTGCAGGGAGCGAGGGCCAGGCCGAGATTTGCTGCCAACTGGTCCTGCCGCTCGCGCGGGGCGCCAAAGCCATCGGCGCTTTGGACCTGGTGAGCCGCGACCTGGCTGGCTTTGGAGCATCGGATCAGGAAGCGCTGCAAACCCTGGCCGATCAATTGAGTGTGGCGATTGAGAACGCGCACGCCTATAGCCAGGAGCGCGAAACGGCGAACGAAATGCGCGAGATAGACCGGCTGCGCGGCCAATTCTTGACGCGCATGTCGCATCAACTCGCCACGTACCTGAATACGATCATTGGTTTTTCTCGATTGATGCTCAAGGGTGTGGACGGGCCGGTGACGGAGGCGCAGACCAAGGACTTGACGGCCATCCGGCACAGCGGCCAGCAGCTTTCGCGGCTGCTCGATGACATTTTAGAGTTAGCCGACCTGGAAGTCGGCGCCGTCGTGATGGAGCGCGCGCCCGTCAACCTGGCTGATTTGGCGAGCGATCTGCAAACGACGTTGAGCTCAGTTCTGGTCAATCCGCAATTACGCCTGGACGTGCAAGCCGAGTCGGCCCCACCCGCGATCATGGCCGACATTAACCGCTTGCGCCAAGTGCTCAGTAACCTGGTCGTCACCGCCGCCGAGATGAGCCATGAAGGAACGCTTGCCCTGTGCGTGGAGGCGCACGGACCAGACCAGGCGCAGTTCACCCTCCGTGCCCCGATCGCGCGAGGCGACATCGAAGGCACCCACGGCGTGAGCCTGGCGCTCTCACGGCGATTGGTGGAACTGCACGGCGGGCGCTTGCGAGTGGAGCAGTATAAAGACTCTACGCTCTTTGAATTTATCTTGCCCATCGGCGAACTGACAGCCGACTCGATTGCGAGCAATCGTGGCCGCCGGGCGTCGGAAACTCGAGACCAGCCGACCTTCACTTCCCCCAAAGTGCAACCTGAGCTGGATCGCGCAGCCGAGCCGACTCGATTGCGAGCAATCGTGGCCGCCGGGCGAAAGTCGGCACTATGACGACCACGATTGCCATCAGCAACCAAAAGGGCGGCGTCGCCAAGACGACCACTTGCCTTTCGCTGGGCGCCTGCTTGGCTGAAATAGGCCAGCTCGTTCTGCTGATTGACCTGGATCCCCAGGCCGCTCTCACCCTCTCGTTAGGACTCAAGCCGGACGACTTGCGTCATACAGTGGATGAGGCGCTCCTGGGCAACACCTCGCTGACCAGCATCAGCCGGGAGAGCGCCGTCTTTGGCCTGGACATTGTGCCCGCCAATCGCGGACTGGCCGCCCTGGACAAGGTTCTCTACGGGCGGCAGGGTTACGAGTTCTATTTGAAGCAGGGGCTAGACTCGCTGGGCCAGGGCCGTTATGACATCGTCTTGATTGATTGCCCGCCCTCTATGGGCACCCTCACACTCAATGCGCTGACGGCCGCCGACTTGCTCATCATCCCGATCCAACCCGAATGTTATGCGGCTCAAGCATTGCGCCAGGTGATAGACCTGGCAAAACTGGTGCGCAGCAAAACCAACCCCAAGCTCAGTTACCGTGCGCTTGTGACGATGTACGATCGGCGCAACAAGATTTGCCGGATCATTTACGAGCAGATGCAGCACGGGTTAGCCAATATACTGTTCAAGACCGTCATCGAGGTAGATACCAAGCTGAAAGAAAGCCCCGTCTACGGTCAACCCATCACGCTCTATGCGCCGAACACCCGCAGTGCACTCCAGTACCGTGCGCTCGCCCAGGAGTTGATGAACCATGGATGACAAAGACGCCACGCTTCGCGGCAAACTGGAGGACTTGTTCTCCGACCTGAATGAATCCATCCAGGCCGAGGCAAGCCCAGCCGCGCTTCCAAAAGGCATACCGGAACGCGCGCCGGGCGCAGAACATCAGCCGACCGGGCAACCACTGGTTGCATTGCGCGCCCTGGCGGAACACACCACCGATGCCATTCTCCTGAGCGACCTGGCAGGCCGCGTGACTTTTAGTAACCGCGCCTGCTGCGACCTCTTGGGCTACGACTACACACCAAACGAGATGGTGGGCCTGGAGACCACCGTCTTGTGGCCCGACGAAGAAAGAGTGCGGCTGACCGGTGAGACGCCGTCCGGCGTGCCCCAGGCATTGACCAGGGAATGGCGTGGCGAAGCCGTGCAACGGCGGAAGGACGGCTCCCTCTTGAGGGCCAGTCTTACTCTCTTTCCCGTCCATGACGAGCAAGAACAGCCCATTGCTGTGGCGTCCATCATCCGCGACCTGACCGAACACAAACAAGCCGAAGAAGCGTTGGCACAAGAACGCAGCCTATTGCGCACGCTGATAGACACCATGCCCGATCTCATCTATGTCAAAGACCGCCAAAGCCGGTTTGTGGTCGTCAATCAAGCGCAGGTGCGCCTCCTGGGTGGGACGACGCCGGATGATCTGTTGGGAAAGTCGGACTTGGACTTTTTCCCGCGCGAGCTGGCGCAGAAATACTATGCCGACGAACAGGCCATTCTCCAGTCAGGCCAACCGCTGATCAGCCTGGAAGAGCCAACCGTAGACACAGCCGGCAACAAAAAATGGATTACGACCACCAAAGTGCCTCTCCGCGACAGCCATGGACAGGTCACAGGCTTTGTCGGCGTGGGGCGCGACATTACCGAGCGAAAGCGAACCGAAGAGGCGCTGGCCCAAGAACAGTACCTGATGCACGCCCTTATGAACAATCTCCCTGACCACATCTACTTCAAGGATGCCCAAAGTCGCTTTATCCGCATCAGCAAGTCACAGTCTGACCTATTTGGCCTGAGCGATCCGGCGCAAGCGGTGGGCAAGTCAGATTTTGACTTTTTCTCGGAGGAACATGCCCGGCCCGCGTACGAGGATGAACAGGAGATTATCAGAACCGGGCAGCCGTTGGTGGGCGTGGAAGAAAGAGAGACATGGGCCGACCGGCCCGATACGTGGGTTTCGACGACCAAGATGCCTCTGCGCGACGAGGCAGGAAACATCGTAGGAACATTCGGCATTTCCAGCGACATTACCGAGCGCAAGCGGGCCGAGGCTGAACGGGAACGCTTGATGGCCACTTTGGCCCGCCGAGCAGTCCAGCTCCAAACTTCTGCCGAGGTCTCGCGCGCCGCTGCCTCTATCCTCAACCTGGACGAGCTTTTGCCTCAGACGGTGGAACTCATCCGGGACCGCTTCGGCCTGTACTACACGGGCATCTTTTTGGCGGACGAGACCGGCCAATGGGCCGTCCTCCGCGCCGGCACGGGTGAGGCCGGCCACAAGATGTTGGAGGCCAACCACAGACTGCAAATCGGCGGCGCGTCCATGATCGGCTGGTGCGTCGCAAACGCGCAGGCTCGCATCGCATTGGATGTGGGCGAAGAGGCCGTCCGCTTTGGGAACCCGCTGTTGCCTTTGACCCGTTCCGAGATGGCCTTGCCGCTTGTCAGCCGTAGCCGCGTCATCGGCGCGATGACGATCCAATCCACCCAGCCTGCGGCCTTTTCTCAAGAAGACATTACGCTTCTCCAAACCATGGCCGAGCAAGTCGCCACCGCCATCGAAAACACCCGGCTCTTCGAAGATGCCAAGAGCCGACTGGCTCAACTCACTGCCCTACAAGAGACCAACAGGGCCGTGGTCAGCACCTTAGAACTTGACAAACTCCTCCATCTCATCACCCAGCAAGCCACCACCCTCCTCGAAGGTAATGGAGGTATCACTAACTTGGTTGATTGGGAGAAGAAGGAAGATGAGAGTGTCGCCGCTTGCGGCTCCCAGGTCCTTACTCTTGGTCAGCGCAACTCCTTGGAAGGTGGCCTCTCCGGCTGGGTAGCTGTCCATAACCAGCCTGTCATATCTAACCAACTCCAAAACGACGACCGCGTGAACCTGCGTTTCCGTTCAGGCATACTGCCAGGCCAGAACGCCGCCATAGCCCCCTTCACTATCAAAGATCAGGTCATGGGCACCTTGGTGGTCATGGACAAACAAGGGGGGTTCGACCAGGCCGATTTGGACCTCCTAATCGCCTTCGCTAACCAGGCGGCTATAGCCATCGAGAACGCTCGCCTGTTTGAAGAGTCACAGTCTCGCGCCCAGCGCGAGCGAATCGCAGCCCAGGTCACCGCCCGCATGCGCGAATCCTTGGATGTAGATAGGGTACTGCAAATAGCCGTGCGCGAATTCGGCGAGACGTTGGGAGCCACCGAGGTCAAAATCCGGCTGACGGCCGACGACCGCCTCTCAACGGCTCACGATTAGAGACGAAGGGACAAGCAACTATGCTTACCACGATCATACAGTTCTTTGCCCCACCCGTTTTTGAAGACGAAGAGAAACAACGCGTCGCCAGTTTGCTCAATGTCATGCTGAACGTGATGTTGGGCTGCACGTTGTCAACAGCGCTTGTCTTCACCCTGTTGGCCGCAAGCTTCTTGAGCGATTGGCGCTACGCGCTGATCGTCGGGGGCCTGGTCATCTCAATACTGGTCATGCGTTTCCTGTTGCGCCATGGCAACATCCAACTCGCCAGCGCACTGCTATCAGCGGCGCTTTTGGCCGGCACAACGTTATCCATTTATAGCTCCAGTGGCATTAGGGACGTGACCACGAGCGGTTATCTCGTGTGCATCATCATCGCCGGTCTGCTGCTAGGAGGGCGGGGCGCGATCATCTTTACGCTGTTGAGCCTGGCAGCTTTGCTCGGAGTATGGTACGCCGACCTAAACGGCATGTTGAACTATGACATGCCTAAATCGCCGCAACTCTTTGACGTGATAGCCTACGGCGCGATCTTTATCATCAGTGGGATTTTGTTGCGTTACGCCGTGAGCAGTGTTACTCAGTCGCTAGAACGTGCCCACCGCAATGAGCACGCTCAAGTTAAAGCTAATCGTGAACTAGAAAAGCTGCGTGCATCTCTCGAACAACAAGTAGCCGATCGTACCCGCGATCTGGAGCGCCGCACCAACTACCTGGAAGCCTCGGCGGAAGTCAGCCGCGCGGCCTCATCCATTCTCGATATAGATCAATTGACTCGGCAAGTCGTCGAGCTGATCCGCGAACGGTTTGGCCTGTATTACGTCGGGCTGTTCCTGGCGGACCAGGCGAACGTGTGGGCTGTGCTGCGAGCCGGCACCGGGGAGGCTGGTCGTGCCATGCTGGCGAGCGGACACCAGTTGCCCATCGGCGGCAGTTCTGTAGTGGGTCAAAGTATTGCCGATGCACAACCACGTGTCGCACAGGAGACCGATCAAGGCGCAGGGCGGTTGGCGACAGAGGAACTACCCCACACCCGCGCGGAGGCAGCCCTGCCCCTACACTCGCGCGGTCGAGTGATCGGCGCATTGTCCGTGCAAAGTGACCGCCTCGACATTTTTGACAATACGGCCATGGCCGCGTTGCAGAGCATGGCCGACCAGGTAGCCACCGCGCTCGACAATGCACGCCTGTTCGCCGAGAGCCAGGCGGCCCTGGAGGCGGAGCGTCGTGCTTACGGCCAGATTAGCCTGGAAGCGTGGGCTCAAATGCTGCGTGGGGGTCTCACGCCCGGCTATCGCTACATTAACAAGCAGGTGATGCCGATTAGCAACGAAAGCTCAGATTCAATCGAGCCCTCAGACTCCGGAGACCAAATTTCGCTGCCGATCAAAGTGCGTGGACAGGTGATCGGGGTCGTTGAATTGCAGAGTAGCAAATGGGCCTCGGAAGAGGCTGCGTTGCTACAAACGCTGACCGAGCAACTGGGCGCGGCCCTGGAAAGCGCCCGCCTGTACCAAGACACTCAACGCCGAGCAGCCCGCGAACAGTTGACCAGCACCATCACCGCCCGCATGCGCGAGTCGTTGGATATGGAGCGTGTGCTCAAGACTGCCGCGGATGAAATGTACCAGGCACTTGGGCTGGACCACATCGCGATCCGCCTAGCTCCGGAAGAGACAGTACCCGACCAGCCGCCGAAGGGGGACGAGCATGTTTACTTGGCTTAGGAAAATTCTAGCGCCGCCCGTTTTTGAAGGCGACGAAGACAAGACACACACCGCCCGTGCGCTCAATACGGTCTTGCTGACCATTTTGGTCGTTGCGCTGCTCGGTGCTTTCGCCGCTCCATTTGTCGCGCGGCCCTTGGACACTGTGATCATCATAGTCCCTTTGGTCGTTCTGGCGTCTGCCAGTCTGGCTCTGATGCGATCGGGCCGCGTTCGACCTGCCGCCGGGTTGTTCGTATTCGGCTTATGGGTGTTTATCACGGTGTTGATATCCCTTTCTGGCGGAGTGAATAATGTCGTTGCCAGCGCCTATATAGTGATTGTGATCGGCGCAGGCCTTCTTTTGGGAAGCCGCGCCGCGGTGGTCTTTACCGGGTTGAGCTTTGTCGCCATGAGTGGGATGTTGTATGCGGGGCTGAAAAACCTCTTGCCCCCGCAAGTATTCTTTACCAGCCTGGTCGGCAAGTTCGTATGGCTGGCTGGCAACCTCGTCGTGGCGGGTGCATATCTGTCTCTTGCCATCCGCAATCTCACCGAGGCGCTGGAACGCGCGCGCCAAAGCAATCGCGAGCTGCAAGCCATCCGAGCTTCGCTGGAGGAACGCGTGGAAGAACGGACTCGCGATCTGGCGCGGCGTGCCCATTACCTGGAGGCCACTGCCGCCGTCGCGCACGACGCAGCGTCGGTACTGAACCTTGAGGAGTTGCTGGGACGAGTCGCCACCTTGATCAGCGAACAATTTGGCTTCTACCATACCGGCATCTTTTTGCTGGATCCCGCCAGGGAGTGGGCCGTGCTGCAAGCCGCTTCGAGTGAAGGGGGAAAGCAGATGCTGGCCCGTGGTCACCGCTTGCCGGTGAGTGGAAAGAGCATCGTGGGCTATGTCACCAGCCGGGGTGAGCCGCGTATTGCACTGGATGTGGGGGCCGACGCCGTGTTCTTTCAAAACCCGGACTTGCCTGACACACGCTCCGAGATCGCGTTACCGTTGCGGGCGCGCGGGCGCGCTGGGCGCGAAGCGAGCGACATCATCGGCGCGCTCGACGTGCAAAGCACTCTGCCGCAGGCATTCGGCCAAGAAGACGTTGCAGTACTGCAGACCCTGGCCGACCAAGTGGCAATGGCGATCAGCAACGCGCAACTCTTCCAGCAGGCTCAGGAGGGCTTGGAAGCTGAGCGGCGGGCCGCCGCCCAACTGACCGGACAGGCTTGGCAAGAACTGTTCCACGCCCAACGTGAGTTGAGCGTCGTCAGAAGCAAGCATGGCCTTGCCACGGCGAGCGAACTGCAGCGACCCGAAATAGCGACGGCTCGGCGGACGGGCAAGGTAACAGTGGACGAAAACACCAAGTCGAACCTGGCCGCGCCGGTCAAGGTGCGCGATCACATTATTGGCGTGATTGACGCGCACAAAACCGAAGGGGTGTGGACGCCAGAGGAAATCGTCCTGGTTGAAACATTGACCGAGCAGATGGGCATGGCGTTGGAAAGCGCGCGACTCTATCAGGACACCCAGCGCCGCGCGGTTCAGGAGCAGCTCGTGGGCGAGATCACGACGCGCATGAGAGAATCGCTGGACATGGAGACCGTGCTCAAGACTGCCCTGGACGAGATGTATCGGGCACTGGGGCTGGATGAAATCGCGATTCGCCTGACAACAGAAAGGTCCGCCAACTAAGACACACCGGAATCTGGAAGGGCACAAGCCCAGTTATCTCGGGCATCAGCGCACGAGAAGAGACGCTGGAGAAGAAGAAAAAATGACGGCAGAAGACTTGACCTGGTTCCAACATCTGAGCACACCGGAAGTGGCCGCAATCGTCCGCGAACGCGGGCCGCGAACGGTCGTCTTTGCCATGGGAGGGACCAAGAGGTGGTTTATGCTCAACTACCTCGACGGCTGGCCGACCGATACCTCGTCTTATTGGCAGGGGTACCTCACGCACGGCGGCGAGCGACTCTTGAATATCATGCAGATGTTTTTTGATCACGGCGTGCGCACACTTTTTACCCATGCTATCGTCCCGGGCCAGCTCGAAGGACAGGACGAAGGCTACCCGCCCCTCGCCTTGACGACCGGCATGGAGAGAATCGCCGGGACGCCCGAGTTTGTGCGCTTTTACCAAGAACGCCGGGTCCGAGTGCACTTTTTCGGTGATTACCGGCAGATCCTGAAGGGTTCACGGTATGAAAGCTCCCTCGCGATTTTTGACGAGATCGCAGAACGAACGAAGGCCAATGACCAGCATCTCCTCTATTGGGGGTTCAACTCCCAAGAGGACCCGGCGACGCCGATTCTGGAGCTGGCGGCGCACTACTATCGAGACCACGGGCGCGCTCCAAGCAGAGAAGAGGTCATCGAGCTATACTATGGCGAGCCGATAGATCCAGTGGGTATCTATATCGGCTTCAATCGGCCCAAGACGGCCAACTTGATGCCGCCTCTCCTCGAAAACCGGGCAGACCTGTACTTTACCGTCGGTCTCTCTCTCGACTTGTCAGCGCCGCAGCTCCGTAACATACTCTATGACCATATCTTTGCCCGGAGAGAACGGCATCGGGACTATCGCCAATTATCCGCTCGTGGCTTTTCAGAGCTGCAGGCGTTTTATCGCCTGAACCAGGAGAGAGTGACAGGCGTCGGCAGGCGCTACGAGCCGGGAGGAGTCTGGCATCCTTTGCCCCAGGTGCAATTGCCGCCCGGCTGGGATGAGGAGGGCCTGTGACTCTGTTCAACGCAGAGATCGAAAGCCTGGCCCAGCGTTGGGGCCAGCCTGGACTCGTCGAAAAGCAAATCGCCGTCGCCCCGGGCCTCACGGAGGAAACGGTCCGCGACTTTTTCTCCGACCGGTGGGGCGAGGTGGTGATGGTCATCCGTCGAGCGGTGGACGGCCGGGTGTGGGTGATGACCAAGGCGGGTTTCCCCCGGAGGCTTTACAGCCTGCCCACCGGAGGTATCCGGCGCCACGAGGCTGTTTCAGAGGCATTACGACGTGAACTGACGGAAGAGACCGGCTTTGAGATGCAGGTTCAGCGGTTCCTCGCGGCGATCCGGTATGTGCCTGTGGTGGCGTCCGGTGATCCCCAGAACGTGCCGGCCTTTGTCTCTTTTTGTTTTCTTCTTGAAGAGAGGAGCGGACGAGATCCGGTCGTGAGCAACGGAGAAAAGATACTTGATTTCAAAACCGTAACGCCGACAGAACTGGGAACCATAGCGCGGCAGTGGCGTGAGCTATCGGGGTCAAGCGACGAGTTCCACGACTTGACAGCCTGGGGCGAGTTCAGAGGCCTTACGCACCAAGTGGTGAGCGAGGCTCTGTCCAGCGGAGGGGAATAGGATGCCAGCGGACGTGTACGAACAGTTGCTCAAGATACCCCCTGCACAGCTCGCCGATCTCGCCCTGGCCGGATTGGAACGACAGGGAAGAATGGTCGCACAAGTCCTTGAGAGTGTGCAGAGTCAATTGAGTAACGTTGTAGACGCCGCCCGCGCCGAAAGAATTTACCTCGTGGGCTGCGGTGATTCTTTTTTTGCGGCTCTGTCCGCACGCCATGCCTTTGAGCAACTCACCGGCCTCCCCACCCTGGCCTTGGAGTCTATGGAACTGGCTCACTATACGCTGCTGCCGTCCGACTCTTTGGTCATCGTGATCTCCAGCACGGGAGAGGTCGCCAGGACGCTGGAAGCAGGTCGAGTCGCCAGGCAGGCTGGCTGCGACGTCATCGGCGTTACCGCGCAAAAGGGCAGCCGGTTGGCTCAAGAGTCTCCTTGCCTGGTCGCCATCCCTGACCTTGCCGATGGCGATCACGTGGACCAGGCCGCGCTCGTCCTGGGCAATTTTAGCTTTAGCCTGGCGGCGCTCTACCGGACTGCAATTCATATTGGCCGGTGCCGCAGCCACCTTAAACAGCCGATGGGCGAGATCGAGGCCGAGATGAAGGCGGTGCCACAGGCGATTGCAGAGACCATCCATCACAGCGCGGCGATCCGCGCCTATCTTGACGGCGTGAGCGATAAGGCCGATTTCTATTTCCTCGGCGCAGGGCCCAGCTATGGAGTGGCGCTCTTTTACCAGGCCAAGTTCTTTGAACAGGCCCGGCGCCCGGTATACGGCGTCGAGCTGGAAGAGTTTGCGCACGAGCAGTTTTCTCTGCTCCGGCCAGGTCAGGACGCCCAGGTGTGGTTCATTGCGCCGCAGGGTCGCAGCCAGGCGCGGGCATTGGAAATCATGGCCGGTTGCCAGGAGATGGGCGCTCGCGTCATCGCCGTCTCGACTCGGGGCGGACAATTGCAGGGAAAAGCCGATCTGACTTTTTCCATTGGAGTTGTGCCGGAGATATTTTCGCCGTTGGTATGTGTTGTGCCTGGAGAGCTTTTCGGTATTCACGCCTTTGCGCGCTGGGGCAGCGAACCTTTCTTTGCGTCTAGCCGGGATCGCCAGGTGATGGTCGGCCGGCGGTTGACGCGCGAAAGAGATCTTTGAAAACATCTTGAGGAAATGAAATGTCCAAGTCCAGTTGGGAGGACGTTGATCGGTCAGGCAAGACAGACCACTATATCTATTCGCTGGATAGCGAAAAGAAGCTGGCATCTATACAGCACTATATCACGCTGACTTATGAGATGCTAAAAGTATCAAGAGGCAATTCTGTTTTGGACGTGGGCTGTGGCACAGGTGACGATGTCATTAATCTATCCAAGATAGTTGGCCCTGACGGTCGAGTGGTGGGGATTGACTACAGCGCGCAATTGATAGCAGAGGCCAAGGCCCGCGCCGAGAAAGCAGGCGCATCGGTCGAGTTTTACGTGGGGGATGCACACGAACTGGCCCAGTTCGGTGACAATTGCTTTGACGCAACGCGAGCGGCGGCTGTGTTCCATCACCTGGAATCGCCAGAAAAAGCATTAAAAGAAATGATCCGCGTCGTGAAACCGGGCGGTTTTGTCGTCATTGCGGAAGCCGATTGGGAAACATTATTAATAGATCATCCGGACATGGCGCTTACCAGGCAGATCATGAATTACCAGTGTGACGAAAACCATCGAAACGGTTGGATAGGCCGGCAATTGCCCCGACTGTTCAAGCAGTCAGGGTTGGAGGTATCTATCGCACCGGCGGCGATGATTGTGCCGAGTTACGATTTGGCAAATTTGCTGTTTGGCTTGGAAAAGTCGGTAAACAAAATGCTCACGAAAGGGCGTGTCTTTCAAAAAGATGCAGCTCGGTGGCTAAACGAGATAAAGCTTTTGGATAGTCAAGGTCTATTCCTGGCATCCGTAACAGGTTTTATCGTGCAAGGCAAAAAGGTTTGATATGTCCTGCCGTTATCTGCATGGTCGCACAAGAATCTCTTTCACGCGGGGCCGAGACCCTTTGTTCTGCTCGAAGCTGGCCCGAGCAGAGCGAAAGGGTGACAGAATACCGAAAACTGAACAACACTGGAGAGACACTGAAATGACCGACAAGACCTTATCTGAGCAAGCAGAAAATCTCGTCAACGAGATCGGTATAGGCCGCAGCGGGTTGATGCTGCCCACAGCCTACGACACCGCCTGGCTGGCCAGGATCCCAGCCGAGCACGATCCCTCCCTGCCGGCCTTTCCAGAGGCGCTTGACTGGCTCAGGCAGAATCAACGGCCGGACGGCAGTTGGGGGAGTGAGATCGAATACGCCCACGACCGGGTGATCTCGACCCTGGCGGCTATGCTGGCTTTGGCCGAGCGGGGCAAGGACGGGAAAGATAAATATTCCATCGAGAGAGGGCTTGGATACATCTGGAAGAAAGCCGATCAACTGAAGAGCGAACACGAGACGATTGGCTTTGAGATGATCGTGCCGACCCTTATTGACCAGTGCCAGGAACTTGGGTTTGCCTTGCCCCGGCTGGTGTTTGAACGATACGAGAGGATGCGGGACGAGAAACTGGCCAGGATTCCGCCCGACATGCTTTATTCGCGGAACACAGCGCTGGCTTATTCCCTGGAATTCATAGGAGATGACTTTAGCGTAGAGAAAGCAAGCTTTCTTCAGGAGAGTGACGGCAGCGTCGCCATGTCGCCTTCGGCCACTGCTTACCTGCTTACCCAATGGGCCAATAACACAACAGCGCGCCGCTACATCACAGAGGTTACCCGAGCTTGTAGAGGCAAAGCCCCACAAATATTTCCGTTCGACACCTTTGAGATGGCCTGGTCACTGTGGAATCTGTTCCTGGCTGGAAAAGTCCGGGGCTTACAAATCAGCCAACATCTGGAGGCCCTCAAAGCATTGTGGGACAAGAGAAAAGGAATCGGCTTTGCGTTAAACTATTCTGTGCCAGATGCCGACATGTCTGCTATGGTCTTCCTGGTCTTGAGATCAGCAAAGCTCGATCCTGATCCTGGCCCCCTTTACCAGTTCGAGAGAGAGGATGTCTTTGTTTGTCATCCGTTTGAGCGCGACCCCAGTACGAGTGCCAATATCCATGTTCTCCAGGCGCTTAAAGGGATAGACAAACCTCGCACCGACAAAGTGCTGAGATGGCTGCGCCAGTCACAGGTGAACGGCCGCTACTGGGCCGACAAGTGGCACATATCGCCCTACTATGCCACGGCCCACGCTATAGTCGCGTTGATGGACGTTGACCACGACCTGGCCAAAAGCGCCGTGCAGTGGATTCTGGACACGCAGAGACCCGATGGCGGCTGGGGTCACTATGACCGGCCGACCGCCGAAGAGACGGCCTACTGCCTGCAGGCGCTGTGCGTTTACGACCGCCAGGTAGAGCCGGTGCCCCGCGAGGCTCTTGCGCGCGGTAGAGAATGGTTACTGGCTTGCAGAGGCGAAATGCCCGCTCTGTGGATTGGCAAGTGTCTCTACGCCCCGGTCAGAATGGTCGAATCTGCAATCTATAGCGCGTTGGCGATGACGGAGTAAGACTGTCAGGAGGAATTGCCGTGAACAGTTTTCTTGATCGCATTCTCAGCGTCCAAACAGACGACGAGCAACTGGCCCGCAGGGGGAGACTGCTCAACGCCGTCATCCTGATCATGATCGTTGGCGATCTGCTGACGTTCCTCAACGACATCGTCTTCGGCCTTGTCCGGCCAGAGTATCTATCAGCCGAGTTGATGGGTTTCGCCGGGCTGGGCACGCTCTATTGGTACACGCGGCGCGGTCATCGCTGGACGCCTTTTGTGTTTGTGACATTCCTGGCTTTCTTCACGCCTTACGCCTTCCAAAATGACCTCGAGAGGCCGCACGCCCTAGTACTTGCGATTCCTATAGTGGTGGTTCCACTTGTCGCCTCCTCCTGGCTGAGCATCCTCGTAGCGGCTATAGAAATCATCATGGTGTATGCACTCAGCACCATACGTGGCGGTCCATTCCCCAATCCTCTGGTAGTTATTTTTCTTGGACTCCTCGGCGTGGTGTCCTGGCTATCCAGTTGGACTCTTGAAAATGCGTTCAAAGAAGCCCGCCGCAACGCAAGCGACCTGGCCGAGACCAACCGTGAGCTGCAAACCAATCGTGTTTTGCTGGAAGCCCGCACGCATGATTTGGAGCGGGAGTCGGCTTACCAGGCAGCCTCAGCCGAGGTGGGGCGCGCAGCCACCTCGATCCTGGAGACGGGTCAACTCATGGAACAGGTCGTCGAGTTGATCCGCGAGCGATTCGACCTGTATTACGTGGGTCTGTTCCTAGTAGACGAAAGCAGCAAGTGGGCCGTGCTGCGGGCCGGCACGGGCCAAGCGGGCCAGGCGATGCTCGCGCGCGGACACCAATTGCAAATCGGCAGTGGCTCGATGATCGGCTGGAGCATTGCCAACAAGCAAACGCGCGTCGCACTGGAGGTTAGTCAAGATACGGTGCGTCTGGCTACGGCCGAGCTGCCCGACACGCGGGCCGAAGCCGCCCTGCCTCTCCGGTCGCGGGGCCGGGTGGTCGGGGCGCTGACCGTGCAAAGCGCTCACCCGGGCGTTTTTGACCAGGACAGCATTATCGTGCTGCAAGTGATGGCGGACCAGGTAGCCGTAGCAATTGACAATGCGCGCCTATTCGCCGAAAGCCAAGCCGCCCTGGAGGCAGCGCGCCGCGCTTACGGCCAATTGAGTCACCAGGCCTGGACTGAGATGCTCCGCGCTCAACCCAATCTGGGTTTCATCAAGAACCAGCGTGGTGTTTCCCGGGCCGACAACCTGTGGCGGCCCGCGATGCGAACAGCGCTACAGACAGGCGAACCGTCACTGGGCGACAGCAACAGAACGAGACTGGCGATTCCCATCAAGATACGCGATCAGGTGATCGGGGTGATTGACGCACACAAGCCCGAAGGGGCGTGGACGCCAGAGGAAATCGTCCTGGTTGAATCATTGACCGAGCAGATGGGCGTGGCGTTGGAAAGTGCGCGACTCTATCAGGACTCACAGCGCCGCGCCGCGCAGGAACGGCTGATCGGCGAGGTTACTTCGCGCATCCGCGAGTCGCTCGACATTGAAACCGTGCTCAAGACGACGGCGAGCGAGATGCGCCAGGCGCTCGATCTGGACAACCTGGTGATTCGCCTGGCGACGCCAGGGACGGACGGCGCTTCCAAGCCGGCGCAAGAAAGGACGTGACCATGTGGGATAACATCAGGCGGCGGCTGGCGCCACCGGTCTTTGCCGGGGATGAAGAAAAGACGCGCGTAGCGGCTTTGCTCAACGCAACGCTATGGATTTTCATGGCCTTAGACATTGCCGCTGTCCTCGTTTTTCTCTTCCTGCCCAATCTGGTGCAGAGTTTGCCTATCATAGGACTATTGATACTTGGCGAGGTTATCTCGCTGTGGTTGATGCAGCGGGGCCATCTGTCTGCCGCCAGTTTATTGTTCCTGGCAGGCATTTGGATCTTGATGACAGCCGTGTGTGTCTTTTTCGGCGGCACGCAATCTGCGGCCTATTTTGGCTTTGTGGTGGTCGTCGCCGCGGCCGGCTTGCTGCTGGGCGGACGAGGGGGAATAGCTTTTGCCGGGCTGAGCGTGGTCGCCGGACTCGGAATCGCTTTGGCCCAGAATGCCAATGTGTTTCCCTCTCCACTCGGCCCCAGATCGCCCATAGAACAATGGGGTCCGCTGAGCCTGTTTGTGGCGGTCACGGCGGGACTGGTCAACCTGGCGTCGCGCGGCTTGAACGACGCCCTCCTACGCGCCCGCCGCTATGCGGCCGAAGTGGAAGAACAACGCGCCGGATTGGAAGTGACCGTGCAAGAGCGCACGCGCGATCTGGCCCGCCGAGCACGCTACCTAGAAGTCACCGCCGCCATCGCGCGCGAAGCGACCTCTGAACTAGAGGTGGGCGGATTGATTACCAGCGTCGTCAACTCGATCAGCCGCCAATTTGGGTTCTATCAGACGGGCATCTTTCTCCTGGACAGCGCAAGAGAATGGGCCGAACTCAAAGCTGCTTCCAGCGAGGGCGGGCAAAAGATGCTGGCGCGCGGCCATCGCCTGCGCGTGGGACAGGAAGGCATGGTGGGATATGTCGCTCAGCACGGCGAGCCGCGCATCGCGTTGGACACCGGCAAGGATGCTGTGTTCTTCGACAGTCCCGATTTGCCCCAGACGCGCTCGGAAGCTGCACTGCCTTTGCGCGCGCGCGGGCAAGTGATCGGCGTGCTGGATGTGCAAAGCGCCGAGCCGGAAGCTTTCACGCAGGAAGACGTCACGGTGCTGCAGACTTTGGCGGACCAGGTTGCCACGGCCATCAACAACGCGCGCCTGTTCCGGCAGGTCGAAGAAAGCATCGAGGTCGAGCGGCGCGCGTATGGCGAGCTGGTTGGACAAGCGTGGGCTAATCTGCTCCGCGCGCAGGCCGGGCTGGGCTTTGTAAGCGATCGCCAGACCGTTGCGCCGGCCGGAGATGTATGGACACCGCACATGAAAACTGCGCTCAAAAGCGGACAGACCGTAAGTGGTCAAGATGCCGCAGCGGTTGCGATCCCGATCAAAGTGCGCGACCGCGTCATCGGCGTGATTGACGGGCGCAAGCGTGACGGCAGCGGCCAATGGACACAGGAAGAAATCGCCCTCATGCAAACACTGGCCGAGCAATCGGCAGTGGCGCTGGAAAGCGCGCGGCTCTACCAGGACACGCAGCGCCGCGCCGCGCGCGAGCGCATCCTGCGCGAGATTTCGGACCGGATGCAGCGGGCCACAGATATGGAAGCCCTGATGCGCATCACCGCAGAGGAATTGAACAAGGCCCTGGGCGCCTCACGCACTTACGTACGTCTGGGCACCGAGGCTCTGCCATCGTCGAATGGCGACGAACCGTCCGGCGAAGGAGACGACTGAGATGCAAGAAAAATACGTGAGCGCAATCCAACCGACGCGTAAAGCTAGGCCGGGCAGACCGCAGAACGCGCGCCCGACCCTCGGCTTGCTGATGCGGGATACTGCCGCCTCATGGGAACTGTCGCAGTGGAAAGGCGTGGTTGATGCAGCACGCGAGCGAGACGTCAACCTGATCTGTTTCCCAGGTCGAAATTTACGCGAGCCTGGCAGCTTCCATGCTCAGGCCAACGTGCTCTACGACTTGTGTGCTGAAAAAACAGACGGTCTCATCATCTTTACCGGTGCCCTGGGGCAATATGTTAATCAAGAAGAGCTGGAAGAGTTCTGCAAACACTTTCACCCGCTGCCGGTAGTCAGCGTAGAGAGAGCGATCGGAGGCATCCCGACCGTATTCCAGGGAGACTATCAGAGCATGCGCGTGGCGATGGTCCACCTGATTGAGGATCACGGCTATCGCCATATCGCCTTCATTGGTGGAATCTTGGGCCACTTGGGACATCAAGAACGGTATCGGGCCTACGTTGACACGCTAGCCGAGTATGGCCTGCCCTTCGATTCAAATCTCGTCTTCCCGCCGACTGTCTCGGATGATTTTGCAGCGATAACCCGTTGGCTGTTGACCAAGCGAAAGACTGACTTTAATGCCGTGGTGGGAGTGAGTGACATGCAGGCCCTCCTGGCCATGCAGACATTGCGGGCACAGGGAATGCGTATCCCTGAGGACGTGGCCGTGGTCGGCTTTGACAATTATGCGGAGGCTAGGGCTGTCATGCCTCCGTTGACAACGGTACAGCCGTCATTCTACGAGATAGGACAGAAAGCGGTGGAGATAGCGCTGGCCCTGATAACCGGCGAGCAGGTGCCCGAGCAGGTGACCCTGCCCGGGAGGTTGGTCGTGCGAGAGTCGTGTGGCTGTTCCCTCGCCCCAGTGCTACAAGCGACGGTAGAGGAGGTGACGGCCTCAGGCGAGACGCTGGACGCTGCGCTGGCCGGGCACCGCGAGCGTATCCTATCTGCTATGACGGCGGGGGTGGGGATACCCATTGCGGGTCTAGACCCACAATGGGCGACACGATTGCTGGATGGCTTGGTGGCAGATTTGACCGATTCGTCGAACAGGCAATCGCCTGCCGGGCCGAACAAAGCAACGCCAGGAGCTTTTGTGAGGGCACTGGATGAGACTTTGCGCCGGGTCGCCGATGCAGGTGGCGACTTGGGAGCGTGGCAAGGGGTGCTATCCGAGTTGCGCCGCCACACGTTGCCCTGCCTGGTTGGCGACGCTCATACTTTGTATCGGGCTGATGACCTCTGGGGGCAAGCCCGGGTGCTGATTGGGGAGAGGGTTCAGCGGGTACAGGCGAACCAGGCATTTCAGGCAGAGCAGCAGGCCAATGTGCTGCGCGAAATCGGCCAGGGGTTGATCGCCACCTTTGACGTAGAAGCATTGACGGATGTGTTGGCCCAAGGGCTGCCACGTTTGGGCATTCCAAGCGGTTATCTCTCCTTGTATGAAGATTCCAAAGTGCCCGCCGAATGGTCCAAGCTGGTCATGGCTTACAACGAAAAAGGGTGCGTTGAATTGGAGGCGGGCAGACGACGCTTCCCCTCTCGCCAACTGGCGCCGGAGGGCTTGATGCCCCAGGACAGGTCATACTGCTTGTTGGTCGAGCCGCTCTACTTTCGGGAAAATCAAATCGGGTTTGCGCTGTTCGAGGTAGGCCCGCGGGAGGGAGCAGTCTATGAGACGCTGCGCGCGCAAATCAGCAGCGCGTTGCAAGGCGCGATGCTCGTGCAGCGAGGGGAGCGCCGTAGCACCCAACTTCAGACCGCCGCGGAAGTATCCCGCGCCACCTCTTCCATCCTCGACCTGGATGAACTGCTGTCCCAGACAGTAGAACTGATCCGTGATCGCTTCGGCCTGTATTATGCCGGCTTGTTCCTGGTGGACCAGACAGGTGAGTGGACCGGCGAACTGGGCAAGTGGGCCGTGCTGCGGGCCGGCACAGGCGAAGCGGGACAGAAGATGCTCGCGGCAGGCCACAAACTTGAGGTGGGTGGCTCCTCGATGGTGGGTTGGTGCATCGCGAATCGGCAGGCCCGCATTGCGCTCGACGTGGGGGAAGAAGCCGTGCGCTTTAGCAATCCGCTGCTACCCCACACTCGCTCCGAGCTGGCCCTGCCGCTGGTCAGCCGAGGCCAGGTCATCGGCGCGATGACGGCCCAGTCCGACCTGTCCGCTGCCTTCACCCAAGAAGACATCACCACTCTCCAGTCAATGGCCGACCAGTTGGCCAACGCCATCGAGAACGCCCGTCTCTTTACCGAGCATAAACAAGCGGAGGAGGTGCTGGCGAGAGAGCGCAACCTGTTGCGCGCGCTAATAGACAACATACCCGATCGCATCTACGCCAAAGACACCGAGAGCCGATTCATCATCTGCAACGTAGCGTCGGTGCGCCGCATGGGTAAGACCAGTCCAGACGAATTGGTCGGCAAGTCAGACTTTGACCTTGTGCCCCGGGAGCTGGCAGAGCGATTTTATGCCGACGAGCAAGCGGTCATCCGGTCCGGGCAGCCTCTGCTCAACCGCGAAGAGCCTTTAGAGACCGTAGACGGCAAAATCACAAGGTGGAACCTGGCGACCAAAGTTCCTCTGCGCGATAGTCAAGGCAACATCATCGGGATTGTGGGCCTGGGCCGAGAAATCACCGACCTCAAACAGAGCCAGCTCAAGTTGGAAAGGAATGCACTCCAATTGCGGACGGCGGCAGAGGTTTCCCGCGCGGCTTCGTCCCTCCTGACTCTGGATGAATTGTTGCCCCAGGTGGTAGAACTGATCCGCGACCGTTTCGATCTCTACTACGTCGGCCTTTTCCTGGTAGACGAGACAGGGCAGCACGCCGTCTTGCAGGCGGGCATGGGCGCCGGCAGCGCCCACGAAGCCGGGCAAAAGATGCTGGAGGCACACCACCAGGTCGCGGTCGGCGGCACTTCGATGGTGGGTTGGTGCATCGCGAATCGGCAGGCTCGCATCGCGCTCGACGTGGGTCAGGATGCGATGCGCCTGGCGAACCGCCTGCTGCCGGAAACCCGCTCCGAGATGGCCCTGCCGCTCATCAGCCGGGGTCAGGCTATTGGCGGATTGACGATTCAATCTTCTCAGGCAGCCGCTTTCACCGAAGAGGACACGATCATCTTGCAGACCATGGCGGGCCAGGTAGCCAACGCCATCGAAAACGCCCGCCTGTACGAACGAGCGCAGACCGCGCTGAAAGAGATGGAAGCCACCCAGCGGCGCTATGTGCAGAAAGCGTGGGCCGAATACCTGTCCTCCGTCAAGACGACCCGCTATGAGACCGGACGTCCGGGCAGCGCCCCATTGGGCGATGCGGTGTTGCCCGAAATACAGCAGGCGGTGGAACAGCAAAGCACCGTGGTGTTGAGCGGTAGTGGCGATACAGAAAGGGCCGCCCATTTAGCTCTCGTCACGCCCATCACCCTGCGGGGCAGCGTCATTGGCGTCTTGGGTATCCACGACGATCAAGAAACGCGACAGTGGACCGCCGAAGAAATCGCCCTGGTCGAGGCCGTCACCGAGCGCATGGCCCAGGCCGCCGAGAACCTGCGGCTCTTTGACGAGGCTCAACGCCGCGCCGCCCGCGAGCGGCTGATCGGCGAGGTCACGGCCCGCATTCGCGGTTCGGCGACGATGGAGGGCATCTTGAACGCAGCAGTCCGCGAGATCGGCCAAGTGACAGGCGCCAGTTCCGCAGCCATTGATTTGGAACTGGTTGAAACAGACGGATCCCAAGCCGAGAGGTAATTGCCATGAAGATCACGACCCGATTGATCTTGTCCTTCCTGATAGTGACGATCCTGCCACTGGCAGTGATGGGTTATGCCGGGCTGCGGATGATGGACAGGATCAGCATTGTGGCGTTGGAGGGTACCACCAAGGGCCTCAAGCAAATGGCAGAGGACTCGATTCACCAACAGGCGCTGAACGTAGCCCGACAGGTGGAGCTGTACCTGGAGGCGCACCCTGAGCTGTTGACTGTCCCGGCGAAAGAATTGGAAGCTAACAAGGGACTGGCCGCCCTCGCCGTACAGCCGGTCGGCAAGACTGGCTATACGGCCCTGTACGACAGCGACGCCGTCACCCACTTTCATACCAACCCTGCTCTCATAGGCGCGGACTTGCATACACTCGCCAGCACCTTGCCAGAGTTTTGGCGCATCATGGATACCAGTCTGAGCGGGACACCCGTGGACGGCTATTACAAATGGAAGGAAGCGGACGGGAGCTTTCGCGACAAATACATGAGTTGTGTGCCGGTGGGCAAGACCCGCTTCCGGGTGGCGGCCACAACCTACATTGACGAGTTCCTTCAACCCATCCAGAACAGCCGGACAGAAATCACCGGCATCTCCCAAGAGGCTCAACGGTCCCTCTTCATCGTAATGGGCGTTTCAGGGGGGATCGCTGTGTTGGTGGCAGCCCTCCTGGCCATGATCATCGTTCGCCCTCTGAGGCGCGTCACAGAGGGCGCGCGGCTGTTCAGCGAGGGCCGATTGGACCAAGAGATCCGCATCGGCAGTCGGGATGAGATCGGCCAGTTGGCAGCGACTTTGAACCAGATGGCCCAGCAACTAGGGCAAACGCTGCAGGAAAAGGACCACTCTGCCCGCCAACTCAACGATCTCAACCAGCGCCTGGAACAGCAGGTGATCGAGCTTGAGCGGCGCGCTGCCGAGTTGCAAGTGTTGCATGAATTCACACTGCGTGCCAACACACAAACAGACACCGCCGAGTTACTGCGTCTCACCAGCGAACAGGCCGTCGCGCTCCTGGGCGCTGAAGTGGGTGGCGTGTATGTGTATGACCCACAACTTGATAGGTTGACCCTATCAGTTGCCGTAGGTCCCTTTGGCGATTTTATGGGTGCCACGCTCAAACCAGGGGAGGGACTGGCTGGCAAGGCATTCGAAGAGCGTCGCTCCATGACTGTGGAAGACTATGGCGCTTGGGCAGAGCAAGCGGCCACCGATGAGAAAGAGTCACGTTTCAAGGCTACCTTGGCTGTGCCACTGGTGGGCAAAGAGGGCGTCTTGGGCGTGCTAGACATTGGCGGCGGCACACAAAAGCCAGCTTTTGATGACCGTGATGTGCGGCTGGCCGAGTTGTTTGCCGCGCAGGCCGCCGGGGCGCTGGAGAACGTGCGTCTGCTCCAACAGACTCGGACCGCGCTCAAAGAACTAGAAGCAAGCAACCGCTTGCTGGCGCGCCAGGGCTGGCAAGGGTATCTGGAGCAAGAGACTACCCGCCGGGCTGAATTCCGCGCGGCCAGCGGGCCAGTCCCAGCTCCCTTTCAGGGGAAAGCGACGCCAGAGATTGAACCGCTCACAATTCCACTCGAATTGCGCGGGCAATCTCTAGGCCGGCTGACCATCCGCCGCGAGGGTGACGCTGCCTGGTCAGACGACGAGATCGAAATAATCAATGCCATTGCGCTGCAGACATCGCTGGCGGCCGACAATGCGCGCCTGATTGAGCAAACTCGGCGTGCGCTCGATGAAGCACGCGCCCTGTACGAGACCAGCCGCGAAATCACATCGGCAGGGGGAATGAGCGAGGTGCTGGCAGCCGTCTTGAATAATCTGGCGCACACGGGTGTTCATACAGCGGCAGTCGCCCTGTTCGACGCGCCGACACGCGAGCAAGCCAAGAACATCGAATTGGCAGGCACCTGGGATTACACCGGAACCCCACGGCTCGCGCCGGGCGTGCGCTTTGAGATCGCCAGCTTTCCGCTGTTCGACCGGATCACGAGCGAGAAAGCATTGGTCAGCCAAGACCTCCTATCCGATCCGGCCATTGACGATATGGCCAAGGCGGTGCTGGGAGGGCTGGGCTTGCGGGCCATGGCAATCACGCCGCTCGTGGCTCGTGGCCAATGGATAGGCGTGTTGTTTGCGCTGATGGAGACCCCCCACACGTTCACGCCATCCGAACTCAACTTTCACCGTGCGCTGGCCGACCAGGCCGCCATCGCCATTGACAGCCGCCGCCTTCTGGCCGAAACACAACACCGCGCCGAGCGCGAAGCGCTCATCCGCCAGATCACCACACGCATCCGCGCGGCGGGCGATATTCAAGGCGTCTTGGAAACCACGGCTACCGAGCTGGCGCGATCCATGGGCGTCTCGCGTAGCATCGTGCGCTTGACGATGGGAGAGAATGTATGACATGAGCTATCATTCTCAGAACAGACGGACTAGCGAGCCAAAGCAAGATTCTCATAAAAACAGAAAGGAAGGTACCATGTTAGGCCATAACAATTCTCAGAACAGAACGCGCCGTGGGTGGACGATCCTCGTTTGGGTCGTCGTGATTAGCTTGCTTTTGAGTGGCTGTGGCAAGACGCCCAAGGTGTACCGGGTGGGTGTCCTATCCGGCCTGGATTTCGTTGCCGATATCACCGACGGCCTCAAGGCCAAAATGACCGAGCTAGGCTACGTCGAGGGCAAGAACATCGTCTATGACGTGCAGAAAACCAACTTTGACATGGCCGCGTACAAGAGCATCCTCCAGAAATTCGTGGCCGATAAGGTTGACGTGATTTTCGTGTTTCCCACCGAGGCGTCTCAAGAGGCCAAGACGGCCACACAAGGGACCAACATCCCCGTCGTGTTTGCCTTTGCCCAAGTCGAAGGGATGGGCCTGATCAATAGTGTGCGCGAACCGGGCGGAAACATCACCGGGGTGCGCTATCCCGGCCCGGACATCGCCGTCAAGCGGTTTGAGGTTATGCGCGAGTTGGTGCCACAGGCCAAACGAATGTTGATCCCCTATCAGAAAGGGTACCCGATTGTCGCCAGCCAGTTGGACGTCTTGCGCCCCGCCGCCGTGGCCGCGGGTGTCACGTTGGTAGAAGCTCCCGCCGATAATGCGGCAGAGCTGGAGACGATACTGCAGGCACGAGCCAAATCGGCTGACGTCGGCGTGGATGCGATTCTGGTGTTAGCCGAGCCCCTAGCCGTCACGCCGGATGCTTTCGCCGTCATCGGCAAGTTTGCGTCTGAACACAAGCTGCCGATTGGCGGCGCTCTCATGTCGGCGGGTGGCTATGCGTCTGTGTTTGGGGTGAACGTTCAAGACGTTGCCGTGGGCAAGCAGGCCGCGCCTCTGCTTGACAAGATCTTCAAGGGTACCCCAGCCGGCACCATCCCGGTGGTCTCAGCCGAGAACTACTTCCAGATCAATTACAAAGCGGCCCAAGCACTGGGGCTAACGGTGCCCGAAGGTCTGTTGGGGCAGGCGAACGAAATCATTCGCTAGGCGATGGAGAGATGCCGTGCCGTGGTTATCGAGTGTTGCTGTAGAAGACACCTCCTGCGGGACGACTCTAGTGTGGAGACGGGCTGGCGTCTCCACACCGGCATAGGGATGAGGTAAGTAGGGCTATGAAGACTGAAACAAAGGGACCCCAAGCTGCACGGAGCCTGACCGCCACGCTGGCCATTGCTTTTTTGGTCCTGAGTGTGGTGGTGCTCTTGATTTCCGGCGGGCTGCAAATATTCTCTAACATACAAACTCAACAGGCGACCATTGCCGGCCAGCAACAACTCATCGCGCAAGGTGCCTCCAGAACGGTCCGCAGCTTCATCCAGGAGAAATTCAGTGTGCTGGAAACAACGGTCAGGCTCGCCAATCCGGCCACCGCGTCCCCGGAAGAACAGAAACAGATTCTAGAGAGCTTGTTGGGTCCTCAGCCGGCCTTTCGCCAGTTGGTCTTGTTGAACGAGCAAGACCAGGAATTGGTCAAGACTTCTCGCCTCTCGCAGACGGCGTCCGGGCGACTTGTCGATCAACTCACGGGTGATGTACGTGCCCAGATCCGGCAGGGGACCCGATATATCAGCCCGATCTACATTGACCCACTCACCAGTGAGCCTTTGGTGATGATGGCGGTTCCGGCGACCAATGTCTTGAAAGAGTTCCAAGGGACCTTGGTGGCCGAGGTGAACTTGAAAGTGGATCTTTGGGATTTGGTAGATCAACTCAAGGTAGGCGAGACGGGCCTGGCTTACGTGGTGGATCGGCAAGGCAACCTGATTGCCTTCAGCGACATCGCCCGTGTGTTGAAGGGCGAAAACGTGGGGCAGTTGAAAACGGTCAGTGACTTTATCCACAATCCTGCCCCTGTCCCCACGACCGGGGTGAGTACATACCAGGGCATCAAGGGGGACACAGTGGTGGGAACCTACGTTCCTCTGGGAACGCCGGATTGGGCCGTCGTGACCGAGGTGCCCTGGATAGAAGCTTACCAGGAGATCATTCGGAACGTAGTGACCTCCACAGTCGTCATCGTGGTCATGGCGATCCTGACGGGCCTGGTGGGGGCTTATCTGGCCCGCCGATTGGCGGTGTCCCTGGTCAACTTGACGGGAACAGCCACCCGCATCGCCGACGGCGAAATGGAGTTGCAGGCGGTGGTCGCCGGACCGGACGAAGTCGCCAGCCTGGCTACGGCTTTTAACAGCATGACCCAGCAGCTTCGCAGCCTGATCAGCGGCCTGGAGCAGCGCGTGGCCGAGCGCACTGCAGAACTGACACAACGCAGCCAAGAACTGGAAAAGCTCAACCTGGAACTAGAAGCCACCACCCGGCAAGCCGAGCGTCGCACCACACAACTGGCTGCCCGCGGCCAGGTTACTCGCGCGGCCAGCCAGATCCGCGACCTGGATCAACTCTTGCCCGAGGTAACACGCCTCATCAGCCAGGCGTTCGGGTATTACCACGTCGGCATCTTTATGGCGGACGAGGCCGGCCGCTACGCCGTGCTACGAGCGGCGAACAGTGAGGGCGGTCAGCGTATGCTGGCGCGCGGCCACAAGTTGGCTGTCGGAACCGAAGGAATCGTCGGCTATGTCGTTGGCGCCGGCCAACCTCGCGTCGCGTTGGATGTGGGCGCCGACGCGGCCCACTTTGACAACCCGGATCTGCCCGAAACGCACTCCGAAATCGCGCTGCCCTTGCAGGCAAGCGGTCAAACAGTTGGCGCGCTGGATGTGCAAAGCACACAAGCAGCCGCCTTCACCGACGAAGACGTCTCCATCCTGAGCATGTTGGCCGATCAGGTCGCCATTGCCATCGAAAACGCGCGCCTGTTCGCACAGACGCAGTCGGCCTTGCAGGTGGCCGAAGAAACTCAAAGGCGCTTTCTGCGCCAGGAATGGGAGGGGCTGCTGCCCACCCTGTCGAGCGCCAGCCACGAGTATCACATGAGTGGTGTGCCGCCGGTGGGCGATGCGCCTCTGCCAGAAATGGAGCAAGCGATCCAGAAGAGTGATGTCGTGACGATGACGTCCCAGGCTGTAGCACGCTCGGCCTTGGCCGTGCCCATCAAGCTGCGCGACCAAGTCATTGGCGTGATAGATTTGCACGAGGCAGATGCCGAACGCGAATGGACGGCTGACGACGTGGCACTGGTCATGGCGGTGGCCGACCAGGCCGCGCAGGCTCTGGAGAATGTGCGCCTGTTCGAGCAGACCCAACAGCGCGCTCGGCGGGAGCAGTTGATCACTGAAATCGCCACCAAGGTGCGCGCCGCGCCCGATGTCGAAAGCATCTTGCGCACCGGCGTGCAAGAGATACGCCGCGTATTGGGCACAAGCCACGGCGTCATCCGCCTGAGCGCCCAAGCCACCCGGCTAAAGCCGGGCGCACCGGCTGGCAAGGGGCAGACGGGTGAAGGAGACGACCGAAATGAGTGATAAGCGCACGAGAGAAAACCAGAGCGTGGCTGGGGCACGACTTGGGCGTCAAAATGCGCGCCCGACTATTGGAGTTCTAGTTTCTAGCATTACACACAAAAATGATTACTCGATGTGGCAGGGAGTGGTTGACGCAGCCAGAAAGCGAGATGTCAATGTCATCTGCTATGTAGGTTCGTGGTTGCATTCGCCCTATGGGTTTCAAGCCCAGGCGAATGTGATCTATGATTTAGTGAATGCAGAAAAGCTGGATGGTTTGGTGATCATGGCGGGGGCAATATCACAATTTGTTCGGCTTGAGGAGAAGAGAGCTTTTATTGAACGTTATTATCCTCTCCCCATCGTCACTTTGGACGGTGAGGTGCCGGGGACCCCTAATATATATGTGGACTCCTTTCAGAATATGCGTAAAGCAGTCCTCCACCTCATTCAAGCACACAACTATCGCCGGATCGCCTTTATCCGGGGGCCAGAAAATATGCGGGTAGCAAATGAGCGGTATCGCGCCTATGTGGAAACTCTGGCTGAACATGGCATACCGCTTGACCCCGCCCTGGTGACACCCCCTCTTAATTGGTTTGATGGCAGGCAGGGTCTCTCCTGGCTGCTGGATCACCATGCTGATTTTGAAGCCGTGATAGGGGCGAACGACGATTTAGCTATGGGAGCAATAGAAGAGTTGCGCGCGCGAGGAATCCGGGTGCCGGAAAAAGTGGCCGTAGTGGGCTATGATGATGCGGCACAAAGTCGCTGGATCACTCCACCCTTAACCACGATCCCGATAGAGACTTACAAGTGGGGACAGCAAGCCCTGGAGATGGTTTTGACCTTGATGGAGGGTCAGCCAGTGCCTGAACAGGTAGTCATCCCGACCGAACTGGTGGTACGCCAGTCGTGCGGCTGTATAGACCCCGCCGTTGTGCAGGCCACCCTGGAACCAACCGTCACCCTCCCAGAAGGTTCTAATGGACAAATGTCTCTGGAGGCTGTCGTGCCCGACCGGCTAGAGGATATTCTGGGCGAGATCAGACAAACGGTCGGGGAACAAGTCTGGAATACAGAACCGGGTCAGATAGTCCAACTCTGGGATGCCTTTATGGCAGAGTTGAACAACACGTCAAGTGGCGTTTTCTTGCGGACGTTGGATCAGGTCTTGCGCCAGACCATAGCGACCAGTGGTGAGATAGAGGGATGGGAGCAGGTGGTGTCGGTGCTGCGCCGCCAGGCATTGCCCTGTTTGCGCGATAGTGAAGAGTCGTTCCGGGCAGAGAATCTATGGCAGCAGGGCCGAGTGCTAATTGCTAAGACTGCCCAACGCCTGCAGGGATATCGACAAGTACAGTCCGAGCAGCGGATGAGTGTCTTGCGTGAGATCGGGGCGGAGCTTATTGCTACCTTTGATACCCAGGGCTTGATGGACGTGTTGGCCCGGCAGTTGCCCCGCCTGGACATCCCCAGCGCTTATCTTGCCTTGTACGAAGACCCCAAACAGCCAAACGGGCCAGCCAAGTTGCTGTTGGCCTACAACGAGCAGGGGCGAATGGAGATACAAGCCGAGGGTCAGGTCTTCCTGTCGCCACAACTCGCGCCGGAAGGTTCGTTGCCCCAGGAGAGGCCATACAGCCTCATCGCCGAGCCGCTCTACTTCCACGAGGACCAACTGGGCTTTGCTCTCTTTGAGATGGGCCCGCAAGACGGAAGTGTCTATGAGGCGCTGCGCAGCGAGATCAGCAGCGCGCTGCAGGGGGCGCTGCTGGTTCAGCAAATGGAACGTCGCGCGCTCCAACTCCAGACGGCCGCGGAAGTCTCGCGCGCCGCCAGCTCGATCCTCAACCTGGACGAACTGTTGCCCCAGGTGGTGGAACTGATCCGCGACCGCTTCAACCTCTACTATGTCGGCCTCTTCCTGGTCCAAGATCCCCGTCAGGGGGTGGACGAGACCGGGCGGTCGCAGATCCCCGACAGGGGATACGCCGTGCTGCGAGCGGGCACGGGCGAGGCGGGGCGAAAGATGCTTGAGGCCAGCCACAAGCTAGAGATCGGCGGCTCCTCGATGATCGGCTGGTGCACGGCGCAAGGCCAGGCCCGCATCGCGCTAGATGTGGGAAAAGAGGCGGTCCGCTTTAGCAACCCACTGCTGCCCCTGACCCGTTCCGAGACGGCCTTCCCTCTCATCAGCCGGGGTCAGGTCATTGGCGCAGTGACCATCCAATCTGCCCAACCCGCCGCTTTCACCCAGGAAGACGTTACGGTCCTTCAGACGATGGCCGACCAACTCGCCAATGCCATTGAGAATGCCCGTCTCTTTACCGAGCGCACGCGAGCGGAGGAAGCACTGGCCCGGGAACAGTATTTGATGCAAGCCCTCATGGATAACGCTCCTGACTATATCTACTTTAAAGATCGTGAGAGCCGCTTCATCAGGCTCAGCAAGGCTCACGCCCAATCGTTCGGTCTGAGCGATCCGGCGCAAGCAGTGGGCAAGACCGATTTCGACTTTTTCACCGAGGAACACGCCCGGCCGGCATACGAGGACGAACAGAGAATCATTCAAACCGGCCAGCCCATGATGGACATGGAAGAAAAGGAAACTCGGCCCGATCGGCCGGATGCGTGGGTTTCAACGACCAAGATGCCTCTGCGCGACCAAGATGGAAACATCATCGGCACGTTCGGCCTCTCCAGGGATGTTTCCGACCGCAAGCGAGCAGAGCTCGACCTGAAACGCCGCGCCCTCCAACTCCAAACGGCTGCGCAAGTCTCGCGTGCCACCTCCTCGATTCTCAACCTGGACGAGTTGCTGCCGCAGGCAGTAGAACTAATCCGGGACCGCTTCAACCTCTATTACGTCGGTCTGTTCCTGGTGGACGAGACTGGCCAGTGGGTCCTCCTCCGAGCCGGCACTGGCGAGGCCGGGCAAAAGATGCTCAAGGCCGGCCACAAGCTAGAGAGCCGCGGCACATCCATGATCGGCTGGTGCATGGCGAACAGTCAGGCCCGCATCGCATTGGACGTGGGCGAGGAGATGGTGCGCTTCAGCAATCCGTTGCTGCCCCTGACCCGTTCCGAGGCGGCTCTTCCTATCATCAGCCGGGGCCGCGTCATCGGCGCGATGACGATCCAATCCGATCAGCCCGCTGCTTTCACCCAGGAAGACATCACTGTCCTTCAGGCAATGGCCGACCAACTGGCCAACGCTATCGAGAACGCTCGCCTGTTCGAGCAGACGCAGTCAGCCCTGGCCGCAGTGGAAGCCACTCATCGGCGTTATCTGGGTGAACAATGGAAGACATACCTGGCGGGCGCAGTCGAACGGCCCATCGGTTATGTGGTCAACCCAACCGGTTTGGCCCCGGCGAGTGATGTGTGGACGCCGGAGATGGAACAGGCGCTGAGCATAGGCGCGCCAGTGACCCTCAGCACCCCGCCGGAGGGCAACGAAGCGCCAGCGCGTTCTGCCCTGGCCGTGCCCATCCAATTGCATGGTCTACCGATCGGCGTGCTGGACTTTTACGATGAAGGCGTCGAGCGCGCTTGGAGCAAAGATGAGCGGGCACTGGTTGAGGCGTTGGCCGACCAGATCGCGCTGGCCCTGGAGAATGCGCGCCTGTTCGAGCAGACCCAACAGCGTGCTCGGCGGGAGCAGTTGATCGCCGAAATCGCCGCCAAAATGCGCGCCGCGCCCGACGTGGGAAGCATCTTGCGCACCACGGTGCACGAGATACGTCGCGCGTTGGGCGTCAGCCACGGCGTCATCCGCCTGGGCGCCGAAGCCACCCGGCTAAAGCCGGGCGCACCGGCTGGCAATGGGCAGACGGGTGAAGGAGACGGCCGAAATGAGCGATAAGCACATAAGAGACAACCCAAACACAGATAAGGCAAAGCGCACCAGGCTGCACACGCAGCGTGCGCGCCCGACCCTCGGCTTGCTCCTCGAACACGTTGCAGGCCTTGGGGGTTACCAGACTGCCGTCTGGATAGGAGCCACCGAAGCAAGCCGGGAGCAAGACGCCAATCTCATCTGCTTGGCGGGTGGGACGCTCCGCTTTTCGCCCTTCGACGAATTCGTGCAGCAGCGTAATTCGATCTATGAGTTGGCGACTCGGGAGAACGTGGACGGGCTCATTATCAGCAGCACGGTGGGCAGCTATGCAGACCAGGAAGAATTCAAAAGGTTCTGTGACCGCTATCGTCCTCTGCCGAGGGTCAGCATCGGAATGGTGGTGCCCGGCATACCCAGCGTGTTGGTGGACAACACCCAGGGCATGCGCGAGGCGATCGCCCATCTCATCGAGACGCATGGATACCGTCGAATCGCCTTTATCCGGGGGCCTGAAGGCAACGAGGAAGCGGAACAAAGATATCAGGTGTACACCGAGGTGCTGGCCGAACACAAGCTTCCTCTCGATCCTGACCTCGTCACGCCGGGCGACTTTGCGCCTCCTGCAGGCACGGCAGCGGTGCGCTTGCTGCTCGACGAGCGAAAGGTAGGCCTGCAGGCGATTGTGGCAGCGAATGACATGATGGCACTAGCGGCGATAGATGCGCTCCAGGCGCGTGGCATACGCGTGCCCTCCGACGTAGCCGTAGTTGGTTTCGACGATATAGAGGAGGCTATGACCGTTACGCCCTCGCTGACCACAGTACGACAGCCCAGACACAAACTGGGACAGCGAGCGGTCGAGGTGTTGTTGGCACTGCTGGCGAACAAACAAGTGCCCGAACAGACGACGCTCCCCACAGAGTTGGTGGTGCGCCAGTCGTGTGGCTGTTCAATCCTTGAGGTGGTGCAGGCTGCGGTGGAACCCGTCGCAACTGCGGGCGAGCCGTTCGAGGTCGCTTTGGCCGCGCGGCGGGGAACAATCCTGTCCAAAGTGGCGCACGCCGTGCAAGCTCCCCCGGATCATGCCGTCTATGAAGGGGCAGAGCAACTGCTGGATGCCTTTCTGGCCGAGTTGCAGGACGAATCGCCAGGTGCTTTTTTGTCGGCATTGGAGGCAATTTTGAGCCAGGTGGCGGCAACCGGTGGCGAGGTGGTGTCATGGCAAAAAGCGTTATCCGCGCTGCGCCGCTGCACCCTGCCACACCTGGGGAACAAACCCGTCTTGTCTCGGGCCGAAAACCTCTGGCAACAGAGCCGGGTGCTCATTGGAGAGATGGCGCTGCGGGCACACGCGTACCGACAATGGCAGGCAGAACAACGAACTGAAGCATTGCGCGGAGTCAGTCAGTCCATCATCACGACCTCGGAGTTGACGGGCCTGGTGGATGTGATAGCGCGAGAACTGCCGCAACTGGGCATCTCGAGCGCCCATCTCTCTTTATACGAGGGCAAAGACAGACCCCCCGAATGGTCCAGGCTGATCCTAGCCTATGACGAGAAAGGACCCGTCGAGTTAGAGGCTGGCGGGCGGCGATTCCTTTCTCGGCGGCTGGCACCGGACGGCTTGTTGCCTCGGGATAGGCAATACAACATCGTGGTTGAGCCTCTCTATTCGAGAGAGCAACAGTACGGCCTGGCTCTCTTTGAGGTAGGCCCGCAAGACGGAGTAGTCTACGAGACATTGCGGGGGCAAATCAGCAGCGCATTGCAGGGGGCGTTGCTCCTGCAGGAGCGCAGGCGAGGAGAAGAGGCGCTGGCAAAAGAGCGCAATCTACTGCACGCGATGATAGACAATCTGCCGGATTACATCTACGTCAAAGACAACGAGGGTCGCTTTGTTCTCGGCAACACAGCGGTGATCCGGCAGATGGGATTGGCATCTATAGACGATCTCGTCGGGAAGACGGATTTCGATTTCTTTCCGCAAGAACTGGCAGAGCCATACTATGCCGATGAGCAGAGGATCATCCAGTCTGGTGAAGGACTGTATGAGTACGAAGGTCCCACCCTGGACGCGGGCGAAGAAAAATGGGTTTCAACATCCAAAGTGCCTCTACGGGACGCTCAAGGCAAGATATATGGGTTCGTGGGCCTGGGCCGTGACATCACGGTGCGCAAGCGAGCCGAAGAGTCGCTGGCGAGGCGCGCGCTACTCCTCCAGACTGCCGCCGAGGTCTCGCGCGCCGCCAGCTCCATCCTCAACGTGGACGAACTGCTGCCCCAGGTGGTGGAACTGATCCGCGCGCGGTTCAGCCTCTACTACACCGGCCTGTTCCTGGTGGACGAGGGCCGCCAGTGGGCCGTCCTCCGTGCGGGAACGGGCGAGCCTGGGCGCAAGATGATCGAGGTGGGCCACAAACTGCCGGTCGGCGGTGCCTCGATGATCGGCTGGTGCACTGCGCAAGGCCAGGCCCGCATCGCGCTCGATGTGGGAAAAGACGCAGTCCGCTTTGCCAGTCCTCTGTTGCCCCTAACCCGTTCCGAGATGGCCCTGCCCCTTATCAGCCGGGGTCAGGTCATTGGCGCAATGACCATCCAATCCACCCAACCCGCCGCCTTTACCCAGGAAGACGTCGCCATCCTCCAGACGATGGCCGACCAGCTCGCCAACGCCATCGAGAATGCCCGTCTCTTTACCGAGCGCACGCGAGCGGATGAGGCACTGGCCCGCGAACAGTATCTCATGCAGGCCCTCATGGATAACGCCCCGGACTATATCTACTTTAAAGATCGTGAGAGCCGCTTCATCAGGCTCAGCAAGTCTCTCGCCCAATCGTTCGGCCTGAGCGATTCGGCACCAGCGGTGGGCAAGACCGATTTCGACTTTTTCACCGAGGAACACGCCCGGCCGGCGTACGAGGACGAACAGAGAATCATTCAAACTGGCCAGCCTTTGATGAACATAGAAGAAAAGGAAACACGGCCCGATCGTCCAGATGCGTGGGTTTCAACCACCAAGATGCCGTTGCGCGACCAAGATGGATACCTCGTCGGCACATTCGGCATCTCCAGGGATATTTCCGACCGCAAGCGGGTGGAAGAGGCGCTGGCCAGAGAACGCAACCTGTTGCGCTCGCTGATAGACAACGTGCCAGATTACATCTACGTCAAAGACACCGAGAGCCGGTTTATCACGTGCAACCCGTCATTGGCGCGCCTTATGGGGATAGCGACGCCAGATGAGCTGGCGGGCAAGACCGACTTTGACTTTTATCCGCATGAACTGGCGGCCAAGTATTTCGCCGACGAGCAGGCGATCTTCCAGTCTGACCAACCGCTGCTTGAACATGAAGAACCCGTTGTAGACGTGGCTGGCAACCCAGGGTGGATTTCAACTACCAAAGTGCCTTTGCGAGATGCGCAAGGCAAGGTCTTTGGACTGGTCGGAATGGGACGAGACATCACCGAGCGCAAGCGGCTGCTGGCCGACCTGGAACGCCGTGCGCTCCAACTCCAGACCGCCGCCGAGGTCTCACGCGCCGCCAGCTCTATCCTCAACGTGGACGAATTGCTGCCTCAGGTGGCCGAACTGATCCGCGCGCGGTTCGACCTCTACTATACCGGCTTGTTCCTGGTGGACGAAACCGGCCAGTGGATCGTCCTCCGCGCCGGCACCGGCGAGGCCGGGCGCAAGATGATCGAGGCCGGCCACAAACTACCGGTGGGCGGCACCTTGCTGCTCAGTTCGTGCGTCGCACAGGGCAAGGCCAGTGTCGCGCTGGATGTGGAAAAAGCGGCCCGGTACGAGAATCCGTACCTGCCCGAAACTCGTTCCGAAATGGCCCTCCCCCTCCTCAGCCGAGGGCGTGCTATCGGCGCGATGACGATCCAATCTGCCCAACCCGCCGCCTTCAGTCAGGATGACATCACCACTTTCCAGACGATGGCTGACCAACTCGCCAATGCCATCGAAAACGCGGTGTTGTTTGACGAGTCGAAGCAAGCCCGTTTGCTGCTGGATAAGCGAGTCAGGGGCCTGGACTGCTTGAACGACATTGGCCGGAAGCTGGAGGAGACGGTACCTCTGCCCAACTTTCTGCAATGGGTAACAGAGCGCATCCCGCCCGTTATGCAATATCCAGACCTGTGTGTCGTGGCCATCGAATACAGGGGACAGGTCTATGGCGTGCCGGAGGCCTTGGCGCTGCCACGCCAGATGGTTCAAGGCTTGCGCATCGGTGGCGAGTTGGTTGGACGGTTGTGCGTCGCGTACACCGAGGAGCACGAGTTTCTGGACGAGGAGAGCGCGCTGCTGGGCGACATCGCCAGGCGGGTAAACAGCTACATCGAAAATCAACGACTGCTTTCCGAAACCCAGGCCCGCGCCCGCCGCGAGCAGATCCTGCGCGAAATCACTGCTCGTGTGCGCAGTTCCATGGACCCGGACACGGTCATGCGCACTGCCATACGCGAGCTGGGCACCGCCCTGGGCCGGCCAGCCTTTGTCCGTCTGGGCAGCGCAAAGCAATTATCGAAAGCGCAATCCGGTCGCGGCGACGGCAAGCACCTGACGCAAGAAGGAGGCGAGTAGCATGAAGCAACCGATGCGAGCTGACCCGGAACAAAAATACCGGACGCTGTACGAATTCACCAGCGACGCGGTCATGCTGCTCAACGAGCAAAACTTTTTCGACTGCAATCCTGCCACGTTGAAAATGTTTGGCTGCGCGACCCGTGAGCAATTCGTGGGCAAGCATCCCAGCGAGTTTTCGCCGGAATTCCAGCCCGGTGGACAGACCTCGGCCAGCCTCAGCCAGCAACGCATCACAACAGCTTTGCGCGAAGGCACGTGCCGCTTTGAGTGGCAGCACTGCCGGCTGGACGGCACCGAGTTCCCCGCCGAAGTGTGGCTCACCGCCATGGACATCGGCGGCGAAAAAGTGCTGCAAGCCGTCGTCCGCGACATCACCGAGCGCAAGCGGGCCGAAGAGGCGCTGCGGGAGAGCGAAGAGAAATATCGAACGATTCTCGATAACATCGAAGACGGTTATTACGAGGTTGATATTGCCGGGAACTTGACCTTCTTCAATGATTCGTTGTGCAGGCTTTATGGATACTCCGAAGATGAATTGATGGGCATGAATTACCGACAGTATATGGGTGACGAGACCGCCAAGGCAATGTATCAAACCTATAATACGGTCTACCGAACAGGGAAACCGACTGAAGCATTCGATTGGGAAGTTATCAGAAAAGACGGGACTAGAAGGTTCGTTCAGGTGTCTGTATCTCTGATGCGCGGACCCACAGGTGAGCCCGTCGGGTTCCGGGGCATTATCCGCGACATCACCGAGCGCCAGCAGGCCGAGGAAGTCATGCGGGAATCGCAACAGCGGTTCCAGGGCTTGGTGGAAACCCTGAGCGACTGGATCTGGGAGGTAGATCAGAACGGCGTCTATACCTATGTCAGCCCCAAGGTCAAAGACCTGTTGGGTTACGAACCGAAAGAGGTGTTGGGCAAGACTCCGTTCGACCTCATGCCGCCCGAAGAAGCGCAGCACGTGGCGGGCGTGTTTGGGCCGCTGCTGGCGGCTCAGCAACCGCTGGTCGCTCTCGAGAATACAAACCGGCACAAAGACGGTCGTCTGGTGGTGTTTGAAACCAGCGGCGTGCCGTTCTTTGCCGACGGGCGGTTCAAGGGGTATCGTGGCACTGACCGCGACATTACCGAGCGCAAGCGGGCTGAAGCCGCGCTGAGAGAGAGCGAGGAGAGATTCCGCTCCGTAGTGGAAAACGCGCCCATTGGGATCTTTACGGTAGACAATGCTTATAAATTCATTTACGCAAACGACGAGCTATGTGGAATCGTGGATTATACCCGTGAGGAAATCATCGGTCGCAATTTCCTCGAGTTCCTGGATGAGGAGAGCCAACAGATCGTTGCCGACCGCTATGTCCGCCGGCAGAGAGGAGAGGACGTTCCTACCCGCTACGAATTCAACATTGTCCGCAAGGACGGTGAAAAGAGGCGGGCAGAAATCCGTTCCACTGTGATCAAAGATCCGGCAGGGAATGTACAGACAGTCGGGCAAATATTGGACATCACCGAGCGCAAGCGCGCCGAAGAGGAATCGCATGCCGCTCGCCAACGACTGTTGGACATCATTGACTTTTTGCCGGACGCCACCTTCGTCATTGACCAGGACAAGAAAG
>Ga0315279_10000607_pt1 | contig 69283 bp, 56 predicted proteins | sample YL17G06_20_MG_FD_203694 | JGI IMG/M metagenome (GOLD analysis project Ga0315279, IMG submission 203694) | Sediment microbial communities from Yellowstone Lake, YNP, Wyoming, USA - YL17G06_20 | ecosystem: Environmental > Aquatic > Freshwater > Lake > Sediment | place: USA: Wyoming | collected...
ATCTCTTTCACAACCGCCTTTAGATTGGGTTTAACGGTCTGGAGTTTTTTTATGGATGCTATTGCCCTGTCTGGGTCCTTAAGGCCATGCCCAGTCAAAATACAGACAATTCTTTGCCTGCGGCCGTTATCCTTAAAATAACCTTTTTTGGCTAATTTCAGAAGCCCCGCAACTGCCGCTGCTGACGCCGGCTCAACAAAAACCCCTTCTTTTGCTGCCAATAATTTATAGGCGAAAATAATTTGCGCATCTGAAACCATATCAATCATACCTTTTGATTCATCACGGGCAAGTTCTGCCTGTTTCCAGCTTGCGGGGTTTCCGATACGAATGGCAGTGGCAATGGTTTTAGGATTTTTGATGGGATGCCCCTTTACAATCGGAGCTGCACCAGCCGCCTGGAATCCCAGCATCTTAGGCAATACGCTTATTTTATTGTTGGCCTTATACTCTTTATATCCTTTCCAATAGGCAGTAATATTGCCGGCATTCCCAACTGGCATTACTTGGAAATCCGGAGCATCACCCAAAAAATCGCAGATTTCAAAACTAGCGGTTTTCTGGCCTTCAATACGATAAGGATTTAAAGAATTAACCAAAGTTATGGGATATTTTTTTGTTATTTCCTTTACCAGCTCTAAGGCCTTATCAAAATTTCCTTTTATGGCTAAGACCTGTGCACCGTGAATAAGGGCCTGGCTCATTTTTCCTAACGCAATCGCACCACCGGGGATTAAAACAATACATTTAATACCGGCTTTAGCTGCGTAGGCAGCGGCGGAGGCGGAAGTATTGCCGGTAGAGGCGCAGATAACTGCTTTTGCGCCTTCTTCAGCGGCTTTTGAAATCGCCAGGGTCATACCCCTATCTTTAAATGAGCCGGTGGGATTTAGTCCTTCGTATTTTAGATAGACTTCAAAATTACCACCCAGCAATTCACTTAAATAACCTGCGTAGATCAAAGGAGTATTTCCTTCATTTAGAGTGATAATGGGTGTTTTAGTGCTTACAGGAAGATACTCTTTGTATTTTTCAATTATTCCCCCTTGTTGCATTAGACCTCCTCGATTCTTATTGCGACGGATTTTTCCTTGACGATATTCAAACGATCGATAATCTCAAGCGCCTGACGCAGGCTTTTTTCTCTGGCCTCGTGTATTATCATAACTATAGGCACAACCTGTACATTTTTGCGTTTTTCTTTTTGGGTAACCGAAGCGATACTGATACCGTATTTAGCCAATACACCCGATATCCTGGCTAAGACGCCCGGCTTATCCTCGGTCATAAAGCGGATATAATATCGGCTTTCAATATCATTGATAGAGCGCAATTTTTTTATGGATTTATCCTCGATGATTTTTAAAGTCGGCCTGAATAAACCGGCTTTGATATCCTGGGTTAAATCAATCAAATCTGAAACTACCGATGAAACTGCGGACAGCTGCCCTGCCCCGGGCCCATAAAAAAGGAGTTCACCTGCCAGGTCAGAGGTTACATATATTGCGTTAAATACACCATCCACTGAAGCCAAAAGATGATTTTCCGGTATGAGCGTAGGATGAACTCTTACTTCCAGCTCCTGGCTTTGTTTTTTGGCAATAGCCAATAACTTTATGGCAAAACCCAATTCCTTGGCGTAATTGATATCCGCTAAGGAGATATGCGAAATACCTTCAATAAAAATATCTTTGATATTGACGAACTTGCCGAAACATAAATAGGTAAGCAGAATTAATTTATGCGCCGAATCTATCCCTTCGATGTCAAAGGTAGGGTCTTTTTCGGCAAATCTTTTTAGTTTTGCTTGGGCAAGAGCCTCGGCAAACGTACAATTATTATTCGACATTTCCGAAAGTACATAATTGGAAGTACCGTTGACAATACCAAAGACGCTATAGAACTTATTTGCCACCAGCCCTTCTCGCAAGGATTTTATAATGGGAATCCCTGCTCCTACCGAAGCTTCAAAATATATATTTTTACCACGGTCTAAAGCGTGTGCAAATAATTCTTTTCCTTCCTGCGAAAGAAGGGCTTTGTTTGCCGTAACTATATTTTTGCCCTTATTCAGAGCCTCGATGATAAATTCTTTCGCTGGATGTATCCCCCCGATAAGCTCAACTACAATATCGATTCCTGGGTCATTTATAATATCTCTAACATCGCGGGTCAATAGGCTTTTATCCACTGAAACGCTTCTTCTGGTCGATACGTCCTTGTCGCAGATTTTTTTAAGATTTATCTCTAAACCGATTTTTTCGCTTAAAAAAGCCTTTTTTTCGCGTAGGATTTTTACTACGCCTGAACCAACAGTGCCAAAACCGATAAGCCCGACATTGATTTTTTTCATGGACTATCCTTTCTTCAGATAATAACCGACAGTATCCATAATAACCTTGCGCTGCTTTTCATCAATACCGGAGAACGATAATCTGGTGTCATAGATAAGGTCTTTGGTGACCTCGTGAGATTCCAGAACCTTCGCAATTACCGTAATCGGATTGGGGGCAAAAGGCAACCTTATTTCCAAGGCAAGAGTTGTACCCGGCTCAAATTTATGGTTTGTGGTAAGCATCATACCGCCGAAACTTAAATTCTTGGTCTGGGATGTTTCCACTTTGTCCTGCTCTTGAAGCAGACGGTAGGAAACAATAAAGCGATTACTTACACGAGGATGTTTGCGGCGTTCTGGTTCCTTGTAGGTCATTTTCCTACCTCCCCTTGATTCAAAAACCAATTTATATATGAACGATTAATTCTCTTTGTTCTGGTTTTGTATCCGGGAATCCGACTTTGGTTGAATAGCTGCTTACTTACTGGACTCCTGTTTTTGGTCTTCCATCTGCTATTTTAATTTAAGTCGGGGCGGACAGACTTGAACTGTCGACCTCTTGAACCCCATTCAAGCGCTCTAGCCAAACTGAGCCACGCCCCGTTACAAATCTTATTTTTTAAACGTGGATTTGTAACGGGGCAGACCCGCCACAAATCATTACGATTTATTCCTCCCTTTTTTCTCTCGTCATCAAATCCTTTACTGCTTTAAAAGGAGGTTTATTTTTATAAAGAACGCAGTAAACTTCGCGGGTGATGGGCATATCCACCTTATATTTTAAACTTAATTCGTAGGCAGATTTTGTTGTGGTTAAACCCTCGGCTACCATTTGCATATGACTTTTTATTTGGGCTAATGACTTACCCCTGCCAATCTGTTCACCGACAAACCTGTTTCGGCTGTAGGGACTGATGCAGGTGGTGACTAAATCTCCCAATCCACTTAATCCGCTGAAAGTTCTGACCTTGGCTCCCATGGCTTGGCCAAGACGGGAAATCTCTACTAAGCCGCGCGCCAGAAGTGCGGCTTTGGTATTGGTGCCAAATCCCAAGCCGTCGGATATTCCGCAGGCTATCGCAATAATATTTTTAAGACTCCCCCCTAATTCTACTCCGATAACATCTTCATTGGTATAAATCCTGAAGCATTTGGTCATAAAAATATTCTGAAGATAATTTCTAAGCCTGGCATCGTAAGAGGCAATTACTGCTGCGCTGGGTATGCCCTTGGCTACTTCACAGGCGATAGTCGGCCCGGAAAGTACGGCTAACTTTATATTACCGAGTTCATCATGCATAACTTCAGACACCCTTTTAAGCGAACTAACCTCTATGCCTTTTATCACGCTGACATAAGTTTGTCTGCCAGACATCTCTCCCATCTTGTATTTTTTTAAAACACTGCGCAGATAAAGAGACGGTATGGCAAAAATTATTATTTTCCTATCCTTAGCCGCGTTTTTTAAATCATGGGTAATCTCAATGCTTTTGGGTATCCTGATACCCGGCAGGAATTTTGAATTTAGTCGTTTCTTATCCAGGTATGCCGCGTAATCAGGAAAAACACTCCAAAGCGTAATCCGAAACCCCTTTCTGGAAAGCAATATAGCCAGGGTCGTGCCCCAGCCACCATCGCCTAAAATCGCAATACCTATTTTTTCCATTTTATTTTATCGATATTTTTTAGTTATTTATCTTTGGAGGTGGCCTTTTCAAAAACAAGAATTCAGATACATACGGTTCAAATTCTTTATGCTCTTCTCTGGTTATAAATCGCACTCCCACATCGTAAGTTGCGCCATCCATATTTTCTACCCTTACCACTTTGCCGATAATCCCCGTTTGATAGATAAAACAATTTCTCTCCAGTTCCTGGCAGATCATTAATGTGGCTCGGTCAAACGCCAGCCATAGTATATCGTCTTTAGTCACGGCTTCGTTTATGCGACAGAGCAATCCTGCCTGGCTTATATTCGCAGTATACCCCTGGAGTATTCGCGAAATTGTCTCTGGCTTACATACCTTACAAGCCAATGGAGTTATATGCTCAAACCTTAAGAACTTCCGTCTTTCTTCACTCTGATAATTGTTTTCCATTATATCACCTCTAGATTTTGTTTATTGGTGCGCATCTTGGCTAAATCCCAACTATAGTCATAAAGATGTAAACCCTTACTGACAGCTATAATTTCGCCGTCATCCACACCAATTTCTTCTCCCATATATTGTTTCACTAATTGTAGACCCCCCAAATTCGAAGGGAATCCACCCCAGAGGTCCCAGGAGCGAAAATATAAAATAAAATGCAATTTACCGTAGCGGATTCTCGTATCAATGATTCTAAGGCACGGAGGGTCAACCAATTTAATATCCGAAGGCATACCGATTTCCATGGTGGCTTGGTTGGTGCCAAAGCCTTTTTCCTTGTACATCCTGATCACTTCTTCAATCTGATTCACATTGAGTGGCATCTCTTTAATCATTTCTTTGCCATCAACTGTTTGTTTTACTTTTACCTTGGGGTCAACCAATCTTTCGCCATAGGTATAATCCTCGGTTTTAGTCTTTGAGCCGGTAACAAGATAACTCAAATAACTTTGGATGTAGTCCATATCTGTAGGCGCAGGAATACTCATACCCTCGGGGATTATGGGAATAATCTGATGCGACGGTTTTCTAACTCGCACCACCGCAAAGTCAAATTCCAACCGTTTCTGGCCCTGGTAACTGCCTTGTGTAATGGTATAGACATGGCCCTTTTCTAATATCTGGCTTAAACCCTGAAACCAGGCATCGTCCAGGTCAAAGGCATCAATAAAAACCTGCTCTAAAAATTCACGCTCTGCCATATTCTTAAAGCGGGCAACGGGACTCGAACCCGTGTAGGTAGCTTGGAAGGCTACTGCACTTCCTCTGTGCTATGCCCGCATATTTCTTAGGTCCTTCGTCGCTCAGACTGCTTGCTCCTTAAGAACCATTTTTGCCTACTCTCTAACTTTCGGGAAAAAATGGGCAGGAGAGGATTCGAACCTCTGAAGCACAAGTGCAGCAGATTTCAAGTGCCCTCAAGTTACCCTGAGGCTTGGACTATCTCATCACCTTAGCTTTTGGCTTTAGGTGGTAGGCGCTTAGTCTCTGCACCTTTCCCCCTTCTTGCTTTCGCAAGAAAGCAGGGGGACTTGGCTCAGGATTGCCCTTAACCTGTTTAGGTCAAGGGGTCCCCTGAATTCACCTACTTTTCCATCATACCTTTCGGTATGACGCTGCTTTTACACAGTCTGCCCCCTTTGGCCACTTGGGTACCTGCCCGTATTAAACTTTATTTTAAGCCGACGAGAGGAATTGAACCCCCAACCTAGTGTTTACAAAACACTTGCTCTACCATTGAGCTACGTCGGCATTAGCTACATTTTTTGATTGCTTCTGGAATTTTGTTTATTATATCAGAAGCAATCATGCCAAGCTGGGTTTTTTCCTTAGCGGCCAAACCGCCGGCTAAACCATGCAAATATACAGCGTATTTTGCCGCTTCGAAAGCATTTAGACCTTGTCCGAAAAAAGCTCCAATCATCCCGGTTAGGACATCACCGCTTCCAGCTGTAGCCATTCCAGGATTACCGGTAGAATTGGTATAAAAATTGCCCTGATAGTCGGCAACTTCGGTACGATAACCTTTTAATACGACGGTAACATTATAATCTTTAGCAAATTTTTTAGCAATATCTTTTCTATTTTTCTGAATTTTTGTAATATTTAATCCGGTAAGCCGGCTCATCTCACCTGGATGGGGAGTTAATATAGCATCAAACCGTCTCTTATTGGTGAGTTTTAAAATATTCAAATTACCAACTAAGGCATTAAGACCATCTGCGTCAATAACAATACGTTTATCAACGGTGAATATAATCTTACGCATCAATTTATAGGTTGAATTATTTTTACCCAAGCCCGGCCCAATGACTAAAATGTCGATATCCTTCATAAAATCCTTTATTTTTTTATAGGCGGACAGGCTCAACGTTTGTTCTTTTGTTTCCGGTAGCGGCAGAGTCATAACTTCTTTAGGCTTTATTCTTATTATCGCGTTGTTTATGCTTTTGGGAAGACCAAGTGTAACTAAGCCTGCGCCTGCACGCATAGCAGATTCTGCACATAAAACCGCAGCGCCTGAAAACCTTGATGAACCGGCTAAAATAAAAATATGGCCGAAATCTCTCTTATGACTATCGATTTTTCTGCGTAATAATTGCGTTGGCAACCGCATAGTTTTTTACATGTGAAATGGACACGTGGACTTCGACATCCTTACCTTTGTTATTTAAAACAAGGCATTTAGGTTTACCGTCTTCATCATTTAGGATTTCAACATCCTTCCAGCTCAAGTTTTTATTGCCCAGGGCCTTAAACACTGCTTCTTTGGCTGCGAATCTTCCGGCAAGATGCTGATACCAACTGCCGCGGGTTTTGGCGTTAACTAATTCTCGGCGAGTAAATACCCGATTTAAAAATTCATCTCCCCATTTTTCAGTTGCCTGGCGCAGGCGTCTTACCTCGGTTATATCTACCCCGGTTCCGATAATCATTTTTCGTTTAGCCCGTTTTAGCCCGTTTAGCCCGTAACAACGAGCGTAACGGGCATAACGAGCCAAACCAGATTAATTATACTAGTTAATTAAAGCCTTCATCTCTTTTACTGCTAGCCCTAAGCCGACAATTGCTGCGCGGCAGACTATGGAGTAACCGATATTTAATTCTTCGATTCCTTTTATACCGGCGATCTTTGTAACATTATAATAATTTAAGCCGTGGCCGGCAAAAACCTCAAGGCCTCTGGATTTTGCAAAACGCGTTGCTTCAATTAACTCTTTGAAATATCGATTTTGCTGAAAAGCATTTTTTGCTTCAGCATAACGGCCGGTATGGAGTTCAACCATCTTTATTCCGATTTTGGCTGCTTGAGCAATCTGCTTTTTATCCGGATCAATGAATAAACTTACGGGTATATCGCTTTGTTTTAATTTATTTACAGCTAACTTTATTTTGTTTAAATTAGCCACTACATCTAAACCGCCCTCAGTGGTTAATTCCTGACGCCTTTCCGGAACCAGCGTAGCCTGGTCTGGTTTAACCTTACAGGCAATCCTCACGATATCTTGCGCAATTGACATTTCCAGATTCAATTTGGTCCGGACAACTTCCCTTAAGATACGGAGGTCCCTTTCTTTAATGTGCCGGCGGTCTTCGCGTAGATGCACCACAATGCTGTCCGCACCGCTAGCCTCAGAGACAAAAGCCGCCAATACTGGCTCAGGTTCAATGCCGTGCCTGACTTCGCGCAGAGTAGCAATATGGTCGATGTTTACGCCTAATTTCATATTTAACTTTGCATTAGTTGAAACGGTTTAGTTCGCCTTTAACGTAAAACCAAACCATAATCGCAAGAACCAAAGCGATGAGTTTAAGCCAGGGGTGGCCCGTAATCCAGAGAATTATCCGTTGGCTAAGTCTGATTTTATCTTTAGGCATTTTCTTTTTTTAATTTAATGATCTCTTTTATTTTTAAAATAATATCTTCTGGCGATAAATCTTTGTCTAACCTGCCCCGATAAACCAAAGAAACGTCTTGCCTTTCCTCGGAAACAATAATGATGATAGCATCGGTTTCTTCGCTCAATCCCAGGGCCGCTCGATGCCGGGTTCCGAATATACGGCTCAATTCCTGATTATCGGTAAGCGGGAATAAACAACCAGCTGCGGCAATACGGCCGTGCTGAATAATCAAACCGCCATCATGAAGAATACTGTTACGCATAAATATAGTTTCAACTAATTCGCTTGATACCCGAGCATCAATCAAAACGCCATTTTCGATATAGGTTGTTAAAGGATCGCTCTTTTCGATAACAATAAACGCCCCCTCTTTGTTTTTGCAGAGATTTTCCGTGGCTTTGACTATTTGCTGCAGCATCTGTTCCAGTTCTTCTTCCCTTAAAGATTGGGCAAAAAGATGGCGTTGTCCAAGCCGGCTCAAGCCCTGCCTTATCTCAGGGTGAAAGATGATCAGAATCGCTATAATAGATATGCCGAATAATTTAGTAAGCAGCCAATCCAATATTGTAAAATTCAATTTTTGAAAAATAAAAAAAGCCACCAAAAGAATGATGATACCGCGCATGGCCTGAAGCGCGCGCGTGCCTTCAAAAAAAAGCATGATATGATAAATCATAAACCAGAGTATGGCGATTTCAATTATCGGTTTCCACAGCGAAATTAGATGTAACGGATTCATGTTTTATCTATCGCCTCCAGAACCTTCAGGGCTTGGCTGACTGCTTTGACATCATGAACCCTGACTAAACTGGCACCGTTTTTAACCGCCAAAACACAGGCAGATACCGTGCCGAAAATCAGTTCCTGCGGCTCTAAATTTAATATCTTACCGAGAAAGGATTTACGCGAGGGGCCAACCAACATAGGCTTTCCTAAAACTCTGAATTCCGAAAGTTTTTTTATGATTTCTAAATTATGTTCGGCGGTTTTGCCAAAACCAATACCCGGGTCAACAATTATTCTATTTTCATCTATCCCCCCAGCCAAGGCTGTTTTTGCAGCATTATCTAAATATTCAATAATATCATCAATTAATGATTTATATTCGGGGTTAATCTGCATGGTCTTGGGGCTACCCTGCATATGCATAATTACTACCCCGGCTTTATATTTTGCGACCACTTTTCGCATTTTGATATTTCTTAGGCCGGTTATGTCATTAACCATTACCGCACCGTTATCTAAGGCGGCTTTGGCTACTTCGGGCTTATATGTATCTATGGAAATTGGCACTTTTACTTTTTTGGCCAAAGATTTAATCACCGGTACGGTTCTTCTCAATTCTTCTTTGACTGAAACCGGCCTTGCTCCTGGACGGGTTGATTCACCGCCTACATCGATTATATCCGCGCCATCATTAACAAGCTCTTCTACCCGGCTAACAATTTCATCAAGACTAAGGTCATAAAGCCCGTCATTACTAAAGGAAACAGGCGTGATATTCACAATTCCCATAATATGTGCGCGCTGAGTGAGGTTAAGCCGATAACTACCCAAATTAAGCCTAAAACTGTCTTTTTGATAATTCGCTAACGCCCCGGATAACTGTTTGGACAATTTATCCAGGCCAAAAGGTTGCTGTTTTAATTTGGCATTTAAACGGTTAAACTGGGCAAGACTCCCCATCAGGAGACAGTCTGTCTGTTTGTTTTTGCCGGTTAAGGCGCCTCTTGCTAGTGCCACATCCCCGCCCAGGGAAAGCATCTCTTGTTTCAGGATGTTTGCGGTAATGTTGGAGATGGAATTGATTTTTACAAGGTGAGTTATGGCTTTAGGCAGCATAATGCTGATGCCGTATTCATCAACGTGGATATCCTGCATTATTTGGGTTAATTCTCTGGGGTTAGATGTCTGGAGAACGCGCATTTAAAATTTTTGCATCAGATTAGGTTTCCGCGGAAGTATTCTTTTCGATACCCAGCATGCGCTTGACTTCTTCGCCATTCAGGACCTCTTTTTCCAAAAGCGCTTGGGAGAGAATTTTTAATTTATCCAGACTATGCTGCAGGATGGCCTTGGCTCTAAGATAGGATTCATCAACTAACTTTTTTACCTCCTCATCGATAAGGCGCGCAGTTTCATCGCTGTAATTTCTTTCCTCCATTAAATCGCGGCCTAAAAATACCAAACCTTCTCTTTTGCCCAATGTCACATTCCCCAGCCGGTCAGACATGCCAAATTGACAGACCATCTTGCGCGCCATATGAGTGGCAGTTTCTAAATCATTCTGTGCGCCCGTGGTCACTTCATTCAAATTTATCTCTTCAGATGCCCGACCGCCGAGCATAAGCGTAATCTCAGCCAGAAGCTCCTTTTTTGTCCAATAGTGCCTGTCTTCCAATGGCGGGGTAAATGTATATCCTCCGGCCAGGCCTCTGGGTATGATCGAAACTTTTTTAAGAGGATTAACCTCCGGTAATAATAACGATAGCAGGGCATGTCCGGATTCGTGTATGGCCGTAATTTCTTTTTCTTTTTTGGACATAATGTGGCTTGTCTTCTCCGGCCCCATAAGCACTCTTTCAACAGATTTCTCAAAATCAATCATCTCCACACTGTCTTTATTGTATCTGGCAGCCAGTAAAGCTGCCTCATTACAGAGATTCGCCAGGTCTGCCCCAGAAAAGCCCGGAGTTTGTGCGGCAATGGATTTAAAATCTACCGAAGGCCCAAGTTTTATTTTACGGGTATGCACCTTGAGAATTTCCTCCCTACCCTTAATATCAGGCAGGTTAACAATAACATGCCGGTCAAATCTGCCCGGCCTTAACAATGCCGGGTCCAATGTGTCCGGACGGTTGGTGGCAGCAATAAGGATTAATCCTTGATAGGCATCAAAGCCATCCATTTCCACCAGCAATTGGTTTAAAGTCTGTTCCCGTTCATCGTGGCCGCCGCCAATACCGGAAAAACGCAATCGGCCTACGGCATCAATTTCGTCAATAAAAATAATTGCTCCTTTAGACGAAGTTTTGGCTGCGCGGCGTCCCTGTTCAAATAGGTCGCGGACGCGGCTAGCGCCCACACCCACAAACATCTCCACAAAATCCGAACCGGAAATACTGAAGAATGGCACGCCTGCTTCTCCAGCTACTGCCCGGGCAATAAGGGTTTTGCCGCACCCCGGTGGCCCCACCAGTAAAACTCCCTTAGGGATTTTCCCGCCCAGCCTCTGGAATTTTTTGGGGTCCATCAAAAATTCGATAATCTCTTTTAATTCTTCCTTTGCTTCATCCACACCCGCAACATCGTTAAAGGTTACTTTTTCCGAACCCTGTTCAGTATGCATCTTGGGTCTAACTTTGCCAAAACTCATAATACGGTTTCCCAGTTGTTCACCCCGGGAAGCCATCACCCACCAGAAAAGGACGAGTATAATTACCGGGCCCAGGGAATAAAGTACTCCTGCCCAGAATGTCCGCGGCGGCTTGACATCGAAACTCTTCAGATTCTGGCGCATAAGATTAAGTAATTCCGTATCATTTTCCGGAATATTTAAGAAAAACCTGGAATTATCGCTGAATTCGCCTTGAAGAATGTTTTCAACTTTGGTAACAGACTTGATTTTCCCGGGGTTGTCTTTCAGAATTGTATAAAATCCGCTGTAAGTTATTTCTCGCGGTAGGCTGGTAAAAGGCGTATTTATTGAGCTGACTAATAGATAAATAAGAAAAATCAAAAATATCCAGGCAAAGGGGAATTTTTTGAAGATTTTAATTCCTTTGTTCTTGGGAACATTGCCATTTGACATTTTGCGACTCCTATATTTTTAAGTATTTTATTATATACTTAAGTATCTATAAAATCAAGTATTTATTGAGTTTTATCTATTGTAGAACGAGATGTATTTTTTGGTTTTGATTACCGAAATATTTTTCGGCAGGTCAACGATAGAATTTGTGGGGCGGTTAAAGATTAAATCTTCAATCTCTCTTATGTGCCTGAAGCCAAGCGCGCGCGTATCGCCTTTTAACTTGGCAATGTGCAGGCGTAAAACCAACCTCTGTATAGCTGGATGTAAATCCAGGAATTTATCCAGGTTAATTCTTTTACCTAACTGTTTGAGTTTACTGCTGGCTATGTTGCTTAAATAATCATAGTCATAACCTGAACTTTGCGCCATGTTGCTGAGCACTCCTTTAATATTATGGTTGTATTCTTTTTCCAGCAAGGGCAGCAGTTTGTGCCGGATTTTATTGCGGAAATAAATGTCTCCTAAATTAGAGATATCTAAACGCGGTTTTATCTTTTTTTTCTTTAAGAAGGCTTCGATATCTTTACGCCTTATTTCGATTAATGGCCGGATAATTCGATATCCGCAGATTTCTCTGTAGGGCAATATCCCGGATAATCCATACAGGCCAGTCCCGCGGATAATGCGCATCAGAATGGTTTCGGCTTGGTCATCCAGATTATGGCCCAAGGCGATTTTATTGGCTTTTACATCTTTGGCAACTTGAAATAAAAAACCTAAACGGGCATTACGGGCGATTTCCTCTATTGAGCCGCGCTCGGCAATCTCCTTAACATTGATATTCGTAGAACTTATTGGCAGGTGCAATTTTTGGGCTAAATTTTGCACAAAGGCCCGGTCGCGATAAGAGTCTTTACGCAACATGTGGTCTAAATGAGCTACCTGTAAAGTTATTTTCAACTCATCCCTGAGGCTATTTAAAATATAGAGTAAGGCCAGAGAATCCGGGCCACCGGAGACACCAATGACAATCCGGTCGTTTTTGCTGATAAGGTTATAGCGCTTAATTGTCGCCCTTACTTTATCAATAATCATAGGTAATATAAAAATATGGATACCCTAAAAGGCGGTTAATGTTAAACTGTAGATTTAAATGGCGGGATAAATTTTAAAAGCTATTTGGTCATTATGACAGAGGATAACATCAGCCCGGAAATAACCACAAATATAATGCCCAAACTGACCCTTTTCACAGGATTGGACAGTGCTTTGTCAAAATCAATAACCTTGTTTAACAAATTATTCAAAAAAGAGATAACCGGGGCACCAATAATTAAATCCAGCCCTACCAAGATACCCAGTGTATCTATAAACAAAGAGATGTTTCGCAATGCCTGCACAATAATTAACTCATCAAACATGTAAGCCCCCTTTCTTAGCCCTCTATTCTTTTAATGAATTAATTTTACTATACTTATAACTATTTTGCAACACTTCTTTTATGTAAAAGTGGGAATGATACCATAGATCGTTACCCCCTCCCCTACAGAGGGAAGTTAATGAAATTGCTTTTAATACGAATGTGTTGACATCTTTCTTTTTAAAGTGTAAATTAAATGTATTCGATAATCTAAAATAGTAAAAACATACCTATCAATATGTTTACGCTAATAAAAAACATTTGTCGAATGGTGTCTCGGAATGAAAGAAAGGTTGTTCTGGAGAACGCATTCTTCCTCTCTACTTTTCAAGGTATAAATTACCTCCTGCCGATAATTATCCTGCCTTATATCATAAGGGTAATTGGGCCTGAAAAATTTGGTTTAATTGCCTTTGCGCAGTCCTTTGTTCAATATTTTATGATTTTAACGGATTACGGCTTCAACTTTTCCGCAACCCGGGAGATCTCATTGTGCCGAGAGCAAAAAAACAAGGTCTGTGCGATTTTTTCTTCGGTGATGATTATAAAAATTACTCTGGCGCTGGTAAGTTTTTTAATTTTAATTTTAGTATTGCGGTTTATCCCTAAATTTAAAAATGACTGGCTACTTTATATATTTAGCTTTGGAACCGTTATAGGAAACACCCTATTCCCGGTTTGGTTTTTTCAAGGGACAGAAAAAATGAAATACATATCCGGTTTTAATATACTCGCCGGAGTAATTTATGCGCTTGGTATTTTTATATTCGTAAAAAGTCCCGCGGATTACCTGCACATCCCTTTAATAAACTCTCTGGTTTACCTGGTAACAGGCATTTTGGGCCTATGTGTCGTATTTAGAAAATTTAACCTGACCTTTGTTTTACCAATTTACACAGATATTAAACGGCAATTAAAATCTGGCTGGAATATCTTTTCTTCTATGGTGGCAATAAACGCTTATACGACTACCCGCATTTTTGCAGTTGGATTACTCACCAACAACACATTGACAGGTTATTATTCAATTGCCGAAAAAATCGCCAACGTTATGCAAACCTTCCCCTTGGCTTCATTTTCGCAGGCAATCTATCCGAGATTAAGCAAAATTTTCCTAAAGAATAAAAATAAAGCCGCGAAGTTAATGTATAGAATTCAAAATGTCACAACGGCTGGCTTTGTAATAAGCCTGCCGATTATTTTTTTTATTGCGCCCTGGATAGTAAGAATTATCTGCGGTGCGGATTATAAAGAAGTTATTATCGCTTTAAGATTGTTACTGGTATCGGTATTTTTTGTTGGCGCCAATGCCTTCAAGGTGCAATTCCTGCTGGTTTCCGGCAAAACGGATATCTATGCAAAAATACATGCCCTGATGGCTGTTTTGGGATTACCTCTGATATTCCTATCGATATATTCCTTTTCTTATCTGGGCGCTGCTGTTTCAACGATAATAATTGAGGCGGGAATTTTCGCTTTAACCTTCCAGGCAATCAAAAATTTACTCTAAGAAGTTATTAGCGGGTTTTCTTCACCGAGATCTTTCGCTTGAGGCTCCGCCGCTGACATAAAATGGCTGGTGGCGGCGGCTGGATTTAAACCAGCGACTTATCGGGTATGAGCCGACTACTCTATCGGACTGAGTTACGCCGCCATTTTATTATCACAATATAGCATGTTTTTTTCAAAAAACAAGTTTCTTTGAAAAACCTGTCTGACATTATTGACTCTTACGCAGTTGGTATTCCACATATCCGGCTAGGACTTCCTGGATTTTTATCGATGGTAAAACTACAAAATAGTGGCTAATGATTGCATGGGCAATCTCATGGCCGAGTATCTCGCGCTGAAAGCTGTCTGCCGATATATAAACGGTATTTAGCTCGTTAACATAAAATGACTTTCTGTGTTGGAAGTCATGGCCAAAAATATTCCGGTATATCTGGCTCAACTGGTTATAGTCCTGGCAAATTTTAATGTTACCCGTATAACTATAAAGCTGCATATCCATTATGTCGCAGACGCGCATAAAAAGGGTATCCAGCATTTCCGCAAGTTGCTCTGAAGACGAATTGGTTCGTCTTGAAGTTTTACCGGTAAGAATCTCATCCGCAGGACGGATGTTTAACTGCTGAGCGAGGGTTGTTGCATCTATCTGCGGCGAATAATAAACAGTGAAGTGGCTACTTTGAATTTTTCTGGCCTGGCCAAAGCCGTCATCTTCAAACGCAAAAGAAACATTTAGCGCAAAAAGCACAACGGCAATGCCAATAACGGTTGTCTTAAGGATTCTTGATGCAAGCATCAGGTCTTAAAATATTGGATTGCTTTCTGTAAAACTTCAGATAGTCTTTTTAGCTCGTTTATAACAGGACGTTTGTGTTCCGTTACTTCATCCGAATTAATGCTGTCTAATTTTTCCTTCAGGGAAATAAAATTGCTTTTTATCTGGCTTAGTTCCTGACGGATTCTTTTAATCGTGTTATTAAAGTCACCGGCCAGCCCCTGCAGCTGGTCAAGGTGGCGGATGCGGAAATCCGACGAGAAATCGCCTTCCTCCAAATCCTTCATTGCCTTTTTAAAACGATATAAAGGCCCGGCAATCTTATGTGAAACAAACAATGTCACAATAATCGTAAACAGGCTTACTATAAGCGTAACCACAATGACGGTCTGAATGAGGATGGGCAGGATAAAATCCGCGGTGGTTCTTACTACGACGCGCGAATTGACCACAGAGACTGTGGTTGAGCGACTGGCCAGCAAATAAAGACCGGCGATGGTAAGCAGGCCGCCGATAAAAACCAGGAGGCAAAATTTTAATATGAATTTAGTCTGAAAACTCCTATCAATGAAATAATTCCGGCGCTTATATGTTGCTACGGTTTTGTTATCCATTCTTCGTCCTCCCTATTTATTCGCTTTTAATAAGTTATCATCGATAATTATATTTGCCTTTTTGCGCAATTGAAGAACCCAGTCGTTTATCATTTTAGTTTCTTTTTCTTTGGTGAGTTCCCACTTTATCTGGCGGTACATCTGTTCGTAGGGCTTGTCCGCCTTATCCTCTTTCTGCAGCTGGCTAAATCTAGCTTCGATATCATTATCGCTGACAAAGACCGAACTAATAATCTCTTTAGCCTTGGCATCCAAGGCTAATTTTAAAAGAGACTGTTCCCAGAATCTCTCAATCATTTTAAGAAAAGCCGGCTTCTTATCCAGGCCTTGGGCCTGCGCATTTTGCAGGATAAGTTTACGGTCAATCAGGTTGTCCAGGAACTCTTTCCTTGATTCAAGGGTATCCAGGTTAGCATAACGCGATTCCTTGAATTCGGAGTTAAATTCATCCTGGGTGATTTCATAATTGTTGATTTTTAGCGGGACCTTTTTTTGCTGGCTGCATCCGGCCGCAAAGATTATCGCCAGTAATAAAAACAGATATTTTTTCATTGTATCTCCTTTCTTGCAAAAATTACTGAGTTTATTATACAACTATTGCCATAAAATTGCCATAAAAAAATACCCCGCATTTTTAAAAAATGCGGGGTATTTTTTGCATTAATATTTTTATTTCTTTTTTAAGTTTGCGCGCCCTTTTTTTTCTTCTTTTTTATATCTTCTAAAATAGGCAACAGGCCTTCGTGGCCCTTGAAGTTCAACGAATCATCGATAAAATTATACGCATCTTCTCCTATGGATAAAGAATCGAATGCCGACATATCGCTTTCCGTCAATGGATGATAGAATAGCGAAAGCCTGGTATCGGCGGTATTAACAAGGAAAGGCGCAAAGTTAACCGGTATTGTGTATCGTCCAAGTAGAGCGTTATTTGTCTGAGCATTAGCAAAAGCAGTTGCAGAAGGCCAGACTATTACGCCGTTAAAATAGACCAATCCCGGCGGACGCTGGGGTGATGGGAAGCTGGCATTCAAAAATAAAATATGGTTATAGTCTGCAATCGTGCCGATTAACCTGCCGCTTACCAGGCCTACTTTTGCTCCTATATCTAAAATCAGGAATGCGCCGTTATTTATCGAAACGTTTAAAGGACTCCCTATGACCGTAATTACACCTTTAGGCACGCTTAGGAAAGTATCACCGTAGGCAATGATATTCGGTGCCCCGCCGGTAGCAAAGATAGAACCGTTATACACGATAATATTAACCCTATTAGGCCCGGTGCCATTCGAGGTAACTGTACCCTGGAAAGTAAGGTCGCCGGAATTTATACCAATGTTAACCGCATCAGCTCCGGTTATAGTATTCAAATAAGTCGAACCGTTAGCAACTAAGTTTATATTATTCCCTGAAATGTTATTAAATAATGTTCCGTTAATGGCCTCAATATAGATGTCACCGGAAGCCTGAGCATTTATAGTGGCTGCGTCTATATCTAAATCGTCGGTAGTTGAGCCAATATTGCCTGCCAGTGCCTTAAGATTAACGGTATCGGCTACTATTTGAGTTGATTCTACGCCGTCATCAAGAATGCCACCGGTATTGGCTGTAAGATTCACTGTCAGACCTTCAATATCGCCTACGGTCAGATTAGAGTTCACGATTAAATAGATATTCCCATTAATATTATTATTTATGACGCTAACTGCATTTAAATTACCGTCGTTAGTTAAGGATATGTCCCCGCTTGTATTATTAAGCGCGTTAAGCGAATTAACCTGCGAATGCAGTGGATTAGCGAAGGTGCCGATACCTGAATCAGCTATAAGGTCCAAACTGTCGGCGGTGATCATTCCGGCTGTCCGGATAATTGCATCGGCAGAATTAAGCTCCACCACGGTTGAAGCGTTTAAGTTTGCACCTAAGGTCAAATCAGCGGGGGTGACAGCTGCCTCAGCAGTGCCTAATATAATTGAACTGCCGGTAGCGGTTATTGCCTTGGAAATGGTCAAAAAGCCATTCAAAGCCTTTATGGTTATACTACCTAAATTAGCAGTGATACCATCTAAACCTAAAACATGGGTCACAGCCAGATGATCCGCATCTTTAAATTGGATGTTGCCTGCGGCTGTAGTTTGACCTGCAAGATTGTCAACATTATTACCCGTCTGATTCAAGGTAACTGCGCCTGCTGCATCAAATCTTAAACCAGAGGCAGTGATATTTCCACCGTTCTGCGTAATTGCGCCCTCTCCGCTTCCGTCATAATCCGCCTGAAGATATACATCGCCTCCGGTTGAAATTGTGTGGCTATTCTGAATAATATCATGCCCTGCCTTAAGGTTAATAAGGCCGCTGCCTGTGTGGATGTTTGCATTTACGGTCAGGTCGTCAAGGTTGCTTCCGGCATCAGTTGCCTGCAGTGTAATGTCGCTACTGGAAATAACGTCTGAACTTACGGTAATGGGCGAAGAAGCAAGTATAGTGACTGCCCCGCCGTCATTTTCAACGCTATAGCCCCATCCGTTAAGGTCAAATAGCTCTAAAGGAGCGTTGTTAGTAATGGTGATGTTGCCTGTGTCGGTATTGATGGCCTGCAGTCTGGATACATTGGTTGACAACAGGTTTATGCCCTCGGCTGCGTAAAGGAAGAGATCTTCGTTTCCTGAGCCTATGGTGCCGCCAGTCTGGTTGATTAATCCTAGGCCGTCATCGTCGTAATCAGCCCCTATGTCTATATAGTCGTTGCCGGATGATATAGTTCCTGAGTTAAGCAGGACGCTGTTATCCGCGTAAAGATACACGTCTCCTAAATCAGAATAAACATCTGCATCTACGTTCAAATCCGAAGATGAGCCGTATGCCTGCAAAGTAATGTTGTTTTCAGCCCAGACCGGATCAGTGACGGTTAAGAGACCGCCTGTATTTAAGGTCACACTGCCTGAATTGGCAGTGATACCGTTAGTACCCAGGATTGTGCCAACGGTTAAGGTATTGATATCAGTGTAGGTCAGACTGCCATTGATATCAGCAGCAAGAGTATCTACGTCATTATTGGCATTGGTCAGATTGAATGTGCCTGCGCCGGTTAAGAGTAAATTGGCCGTTAAGATTTTACCGGTGCTTTCAGTAATGCCGCCGGTAGTAGGATTAAGCGTTACCGTGGCTGAACTGGCATTTATGTCGTTGGCAATGGTTAAGGTATTACCGGTATTTAAGGTAACATCATTGCCGCCGGTAGTGATACCGTCGGTGCCACTCACGCTGCCTACGCTTAAGGTGTCAGTATCGGTATATGTCAATGCACCGGTGATATTGGCAGCTAAGGTGTTAACGTTGTTACCCGACTGGTTCAAGGTAAAAGTGCCTGCACCGGTAAGAAGTAGTTTGTCGGCGGTTAAGCTGCCTGCGGTCTGATTAACTCCGCCTGTCGTGGGATTAAGGGTTACCGTATCAGTTGCCGTAATGTTATGAGCGAGAGCAAGAGTATTGCCAGTGTTTACAGTCAGGTTTAAGAGCGGGGCAATATCACCTACTGCGCCACCCAGGGTTACTGTGCCTGTGCCTGAGGTAATAGTCAGGGTCTTTGCGCCGTTAATGGTGCTCGATGCACCGGTAAAAGTTACGTTGGCGTCTGTGTTTGAAGTATGATCAGTATTTATGGTAATATCGTTTCCCAGGGTTACCGGGCCAGTTATAGATATCGGACCGGCATTTCCTGTTAGATTAGAGGTTGTATCAAGATTGCCATTCAGAGTAATGCTTGAGGCAGTTACGCTGATACCTCCGGTACGGGTAGTAATCGCAGGAAGATTAGCCGTATTAGCGCTGGTGACAGTGAAGCTCCGTAAGGGCTGGCTTCCGCCCACTGTGCCAGTAAGTGAGACTGCGCCAGTGCCTGCTATCAAATCTAATGTCCTGGCATTGGCTGCGGCATCTGCGTTCGTAGTGCCGGTAATGGTGATGTTGCCGTCTGTACCAGTGGCATGGTTAGTATTTATGGTAATGTTGTTTTTCAAGGTTACCGGGCCAGTTATAGATACCGGACCGGCATTCGCGGCAGAAGTCGTAGTGAGATTGCCGTTTAAAGTAATGCTTGAGGCAGTTACGCTGATACCTCCGGTACGGGTAGTAATCGCAGGAAGATTAGCCGTATTAGCGCTGGTGACAGTGAAGCTCCGTAAGGGCTGGCTTCCGCCCACTGTGCCAGTAAGTGAGACTGCGCCAGTGCCTGCTATCAAATCTAATGTCCTGGCATTGGCTGCGGCATCTGCGTTCGTAGTGCCGGTAATGGTGATGTTGCCGTCGTTAATAGTATTATCTGTGTTAATAGTAGTGTTAGCGCCTAAGACTACAGCGCCGGTTAAAGCGACGTTATTTCCAGTAACATCACCTGTTTTGATACTTCCACCGTTCAATTTGATGGTGGTAGCGGTTACAGATAATTTATTGATAGGCGTACTTGCTCCTACTGCGCCACCCAGGGTTACTGTGCCTGTGCCGGCTTTAACAGTAAGGGCTTGGCTGCCGTCAATCTTGGAATTAAAGGTGATATTCTTGTTTGCAGCTGAGGTATCGATGATTACTGCTGCTGATGAGAGCGCTAACTGGTCAGAGGTAGAATTTCCAAAGGTGATGGCTCTGGCTGCGGTAAAAGTTAAACCATCAAGGGTAACATTGGCATTTAAGGTTGAGGCGGTATCACCTGCGCCAACCGTGACATTATCCTTGAATGTTACTAAGCCTGCGGTATCTGCCTGGGTTATACCAGAGGCTGTCTGTAGGGTACTGTTGAAGTTAGTAGCACCGCTTGAATTAATGGTTAAGGCTGCGCCTATGCCGGTACCGATAGGATTGGTGTTGCCTACGGCCTGATTAAAGTTGGTTGCGCCATTTATTGCTAAGGTTAAATTATAAGGCCCATTAACAGTATTGTTAAATGTACCTCCTGTCCCGCCAGTATCAGTCAAGGCTGCTGAAGCAGTCAGCGTAAGAGGGTCATTAAAGGTCATTGTGCCGCCCTGGGTGTTCATATTGGCGCCAATACGGGTAGTTCCGCCTGCATCAGTAGTGATACTTGCTAAAGGAGTCCCGGCACCGACGATTCCATTAAAAGAGGTAATCCCTGAAGTTCCAGAATTAACCGTTAAGGCGTTGTTGCCATTTATAGTATCAAAGTTTATATTATTGCCTGCAGGGACGGTATTATTGGTAGCGATTGTGGTGGTGCCGTCAAGGATGAGTGAACCAATATCTATCTGGGCACCATTGGTTTGAATTGTACCAAAAGTATGGGTGCTGGATGGACCAGCGATGGTGCTTAATCCGCCCGCAAAGGTAAGCGTCTCATCTGAAAAATCTCCTAAGGTAACTACTCCGGTATTTAGGAAATTGACATCATTCGTAATATTGCAGTCACTTAAGAGGCTCACATCATAAGCTGAAGTTCCTGCAGCGACGGTCATGCCGGTAGTAGCATTGAGGTCACCGAGAAATGCAACAGTTTGGCCGGTCTGCGTATCTGTTATGGTTATCGTATTAACGGTAACAGCATCGCCAAAAGTTGCGCCGTTACTCTGCGTTACTGTCAGAGTATTAATTTTGTCTGTAATGCCAACCGCGCCGTCAAGGGCAATTGTTCCGCTTGTTCCGGAATTTAGAGTAAGACTATAAACATTGCCTGAGGTGCTGTTAGTTGTGCCGGTAATATGTATATTCGCTCCGGGAGGCGCGCCATTTGTTGTATTTAAGATTACACCGGCAGCATTACCTATTTCTACGCCATCATTGATTGTGATAGGAGTACCTGCGGTTACTATATCCGCATTCAACGTTGTGGTGGAACCGGAACCGTTAAAGGTTATTGAGGCATTGCCTGCTCCGGTGAGCGTGTCACCAACCGTAATCTTGCCGCCTGTTACGCTCTTTGTGCTCACAATTAGCGGATCATTGAAAGTGACAGCGTGTATATCAATATCCCCTGTTCCGTTAGTCCTATCGCCAATAGTGATGCTGGAAGCGCCGTCTTTAATTGTCGCTATTTCCTGGTTGGTCAAATTATAAGCGCCTGTAGCGCCTGTGCCTATTCCTATCGCTGTAGAGGCGGTTAACGGCTTTAGGGTCACAGCTCCGGTGGTTCTAATCGTATTCGCGGTGGCGCCAAGGTCGATTGTATCTGATATTAAGGTAATATTGCCTGCGCCGGTATCGATGATCTTATCATTGTTAGTGATGCTATTGGTAGTTATCTTCAGGCCGCCAGTAACGAGTGACGGATTAATGTTATTGCTAATGATCACCCCGCCGGTGTGGCTGCTATCACCGATAATCAATTGCCCAGAAGTAGTAATCGTGTTCAGTTCGGTGTTGGTCAAACCCAAGGTAAGAGGATCAGGAGGTGTAATAAACTTGGTTCCTAAATTAATGGGCACAGTGACGGTATTGGTGCGCAAGGTCACATCTTTTGAACCGGCGTTAATTGCGCCGTTTAAATTCATTATATCGGCACGTAAAGTAACTGTCCCGATACCCGGTCCGCCGGTAGTGTCAATTATAGAAGACGCCAGCATTTCATAATAGTTACCCGCGGTAGCATTGTAATAACCGCCGTGCGTAAGAATCCAGCCGGTAGCGGTCTGCTGAATATAGCCGGTTACAATGTAATCAATATCGCCGCCGGCGCTGTCAACAGTGCCGTTTATAACTAAATCCGGGTCGCCATTGACATTCAGAATAATTGAACCGCCGTGAGTATTTACCGAACCCAGAGTAAGTAAGCCGTTATTCTTGATAATTAAATCGCCGCCGTGAGTATCTAATGGGGTGCTGCTAAGGTCAAAGTCTCCATCGTGAAATACATTAATGTCACCATCCACAGGATTATTATTTATCGCATTCACTAAATGCGCCCAGATAACCCGGAAATTAGTGGGATTCTCAATTACTTCATTGCCGCTGCTATTAACATTTACGCCAGCATCATTATAGGTGTTACGTTTTGCGGCATCGCTATTATGGTAAATATTATAAAGAAGTCCGCCGTCAAATGTGTCTGGAGTTTGGACATGGTAGGTTACATTAGCATTAAAATAATTGTTTTCTATGGCAAGACTAGTGTAGGCGCCTAAAATATCAATACCGATATCATATCCATGAATAGTTAAGTGGGATATCGTGACATTATCAGACGAAATGCTTATGCCCGTTGTTCCCAAGCCACCACCCTGCAATATAGGATTATTATCAGTAAGAGTCGAGAGCGATGTTAATGTCAAGGGCTTGCTTATGGTTAGATTTTCATTATATGATGTTCCCCTGGAAATAACTTCAATTGTATCGCGGATAGTCCCGCTGGCCAGATTTATCGTATCCTGTATACTATCATTCGTATACCACACCCATGGCGTAGCGTGCGCGTTACCTACATAATTATCTCCCCACCAAGGAGAGTAATCCACAGGATGGCCGTTGGTAACTATTTTCCCAGCGGGAGATAATGTATCGCCCCACCAGTTTTGGTCAACTTTGTTAGGGCCGTCAGAATTTAAAATAACCCCGCCATATGCATGGTTTACTATGCTGTTATTCTGGGCAGTAATTGGACTCCAGGTTTCAATACCCCGCCAGTTATTTGACAGGGTATTACCGGTAATTGTGTTTACTGTTTCGTGCAATTCAATAGCCGAGAAGGTATTGTCGTGAATATTGTTATTCTTAATCTGCACGCCAGTACAGCCATTGTCAATAAGAATACCTGTCCTCGAAGTAGTAATTTCATTGCCGTCTATTACAATGTTTGCGGCGCCGGATCTGGCATGAATAGCGCTTGCGTTATTGCCAATATTGTAAATTTCGTTATTATTATTTATAAGGATTGGGCCTGATGCGCTGCCGGCATTAATACCGTCAAAACCTGCCGAACCATTCCCGTTTATGGTATTCCCGGAGATGGTTACATCCTTCGCGCCCCAGAACTCTATCGGCCTGACTGCGTCCTTAAGGGTATTCCTGGAGATAATAGCGCTGCCGCCGTTTAAGTATATACCTGCGAATGATGGGCTAAGCGTATTACCTATAGTATTATTGGAAATAGTGGTCGTGCCGGTATTCCCGCCGTCTATTTGAATGGCGCGTGCCCCACCATTTATTGTATTATTTTGTACGGTATTATCTTTTGAATTAACGCCTGAAAAGTAAATGTCGTAAAGGTTACCTATCCCGCTGGCTGCAAGGGTAATTGTATTTCCATCGCCGGCGTTAGGCCCACCTATAGTATTACCTCCAGAATTCGCATAAACATTAATTCCGGCATTACTGCCGCCTAAAGAACCAGTTATCGTATTTCCTTTTACTACATTATTATTGCTGTTAAACCCGATAAGAACCCCGTCCGCTTTAAAATTTATAATGTTATTTTGTTCAACGGTAATATAATTTGAGTTATATATGTATATTCCGTTCTCCCATTCTCCAGCAGCATAAGAAGGATAATTATTAGCATCAATAGTAAAGCCCTTTATGGTTATTGGCGTATTGAGGGAAACAACCGCAATAACAGAATCTTTATTGGTTATACCATTTATTATTGTTGTTGCCTTATCTGCTCCAAAAAGATTAACCGCCTTATCCAACCAGATTCTTTCATTATATGTCCCCGCCGCTACATTGACTGTATCGCCTGATACAGCCGCATCTATACCGCCTTGGATAGTGTCAGAATAGGCGTATATAGAAGTAGGGGTATCGAATACGGATACAAACTGAGTTGAAGAAGTTGTTGTGGATGTGGCATACCAAGGCATAAAGTCAACATTACCAGACACCACATCGCCAAATACCGAAGCTCCATGCGGGTTAGCGGCATTTGTCGGACCTGCAGCATTACCCCAATAGTTGTTTTCAGCTATAACGGTTACACCGGATAATTCGTTGGATAAACCGTATTGTGTGTTCCCATATATAGCCGCGTTACTTACGGTTATATTTGTGGGACCAGTATTATTTTTACCTGGCTCGCCGAAACGTATACCTGTCGTATTTCCTGTAAATGTTCCTCCATTTATAGTCACGCCGTCTAAACTTGCCGGGACAGAGTTATAAGAAGGATCATTCCCTGTTCCGCGCGCTTTCACCGCGAGCCCGGCGCCATAAGTAGATCCAATGCCATTGCCAGTTACGGTTAGGTTATTAAACACAAGGTTCTGGTAGGCGCCGTATTTCAGGTTTATGTCAATACCGGCGTTTGTTGTAACAGCCCAAGAGGGGCATAAAGCAGTATTGCCGTTATTGGTTACTGTTACATTAGTAAAAGTTGCGTCAGACAGCCTTTCCGCGTAAAAGCCCTTTACTGAGTTATGATCAAATGTGGTATTACTGATATTAACATTAGTAAGACTGCCCGGATTGGTAGAGGTTATGGCGCCACTGATAAAACCATAAGACAAGTACTTGAAAGAAGAATTAATAATTACTAAATCGGATAAACTGGTATCGAGTGAGATACTGACACCACTTTCTAAGCCAGGATAAACGTGATTGTTACCAATAACCGAAATATTATCTAATTTAATATGAGATAAAGGAACCCCGGGAGAGACCACTCTGATACCGGTCATCTTTCCATCATCACTGGCGCCCGCCGTATCACTAGTCGTGATATGCAAATTCTTGAGCAATATAGGCTCGGCGGAAGAATTGCCGGAAGCAGCCAAGGTGATTATTGGGGAGTTGGCCGCAGGAGTAAGAAAAGTAGCCAAATCAGTACCATTTAAAGTTCCAATAAGTGAGACCCACTTATTAACATTGATGTTTTCCGAATAGTTTCCGGCTGCAATATTAACCGTGCCACCAGTTGATACAAGATTAATCCCTTCCTGAATTCTACCGACTGAGCCGGTCTGCGGACTGGCAGCGGAAACGTTTAATACAGAGAAGTCTCCTTGGAAACCAGGGGTTAGAGGAGCTGTATCGGTACCGCTGTTTAACCAAGGGGTGTAATCAACATTAGAGCCGGCTTTTGCGGCAACGCCAGTTGGAGTACTTGTTCCCCACCAGTTTCCGGAAGCATCCACCAATGTCGCATTGACATTAAATACAGCATTCCCGTAGCCAGAAAAACTGTTGTTATAAATAACCGGTGCGGCTCCAAAGCTTGCCAGATTACCTATATATATAGCTGCCCAAGGTCCGCCACCAGCAAAAACATTATTCGTTATATTAGTGCTTCCTGTAACAGCAAATGCTCCAAACCACCCGCCACTTAGATCCAACTCCTCCCAGGCATTGCCGCTGAAAGTTGAGTTTAAAATTGAAAGACTGCCTGTTCTCGCACCGCCGCCAAGCATAATTCCGCTTTCAAGATTATTCTGTATAGTAACGCCGTTGAGTGTAATGGAATTAAATGTAGATGGCGCCTGAACTATTGACAGCCCGCAGCCCTTGTTACCCGAGAGACTGCCACCCTGCATACTAAAATCACCAATAGTTGAGGCAGCGGTTCCGAAAGTTATACCTGAATATCCATTGGTCGTGGAACCATTAAAGGCGGAATTTATAATATTAATGTTTCCTATGTTGGCATTGGTAACAAAAAGACCATGGTACCCGTTACCTGTCACTTGAGTATTAGAAATACCGAGGTTTGTAATTTGCACCCCGTTGGCTATGCCGATTCCATTCTGGGAGTTGTTGCTGATGGTGCAGTTGTTAATCGTAACGTTATTAAAAATATCGTAGACAATTAATATGCCATTCTGGGTGTTGTTATGAATGTTGCTGTTTAAAATACCGAGGTTGCCAAAGCTGCCGGGACCGCCGTAGGTGCGGATGCCGATGGCATAATTTTTAATTTCAAAACCATCAATTGTTACATCAGGTGCATTAATGAGCATGCCGACACCACCGATTCCTATTCCATCAAGGACCGGTGCGCTGGCTGCTGCCAGAGTTAAAGATTTATTAATTATTACATTTTCAGCATACGTTCCTGCTGCTACATTAATTGTATTCCCGCTGACTGCGGCATCTATCGCCTGCTGGATTCCGCCGTAGTAGTTGTTTGTGCCAACGACATTGGCGGCACGGTAAAAATCATAATTATTATGTGTAAATGTATTGCCTGAGATAACAGCTGAGGCAGTTGCTTTTTCAAAGGTTATTCCCCAGTTTAAGTCATAGAGGGTGTTATTGGTGATAGTGGCGGTGGAGGTATCGGTAGTGGCATAAACAGAGCCAATAATGATACCGGTATCGCAGTTGTATATTATGTTATCATGGATGTTGGCATAAGAAGCAACATTGTTGTCATAAGAAGTTATGAATATTGCCGGAGAATCCCAGGTAGGAGTCACACCGGGAGTGGTGAGGGCGTTACTTAAGGTATTGCCATAGATTTCTGCATTTGATCCGCCCCACAGAATAACCAGGTCCTGGACGCGGTTGGTGCCGTCAACATTGTCCCCAGTGACTACGTTGTTATAGATTTTGCCGCTTGAATTGAAGTAGCGGATACCTCTCTTATGGAAGGAGGAAATGTTATTGCCGTGTATATTAACATTGGTGGAGCCCTGAACGCTGACAGCGTCAGCGCTGACTTTCCATATGCTCTTGATGATGGAATTCTTGACTTCCGCATTAGGTGAATTTTGGATAAATATCCCGTAATCAAAGGCATTGTCTCCGGCTGCAGAGCCACCACCGTTAACTTCGACATTGTCAATGACTACGCCGCTTGTCCCGGAAATCTTTATGATATAGTTATTCCCGGAGGCTCCTGTAATGACCGGCTTTCCATCCCTGCCTATTAAATTTAAAGGTTTATCAATCAATATGCTCTCTGTATAAGTCCCAGCTAACACATTGACCGTGCTACCGATTACCGTGTCTATTGCTTCCTGGATACGACCAGTTGCGCCAGTCTGCGGACTGGCAGCGGAAACGTTTAGGACTGAGAAATCACCCTGGAATCCCGGATTAGCAGATGTATCCGTGCCGCTGGCTAACCAGGGGGTATAATCTATATTCGCGCTGACTGCGGCGGTAACATCCTCTGGTGCATCGCTACCCCACCAGTTACCAGAGGCGTCAACGACGGAAGCATTTTCATTCTTTAACTCATAATCTGCGTTATCATGAATACTATTATTATTTATGGTAATATTTGTGGCAGTTGAAGTTAACCAGATACCTGCTGAGCCAGGATATTTACTATCATCTGAATCATTATTATTATAAATCTCATTCCCGGTAACTGTTACATTATCACTGTTGTGTATCAATAATCCTATTGCATTATTATTATATATTTTATTATTTATAACACTGGTATCGTCTGCGCCGTAAAGATATAATGCTCCATTTTCACTACCACAATTGTAAATAGTATTATTATCTACAGTTACTCCGCTGGCATAAATGGTTATACCATCTTCAACTACATCATGAACTATATTATCCTGTACTGTTCCACCGGTACTACCGTCTCCGGAATCTCCTAATTTTATTCCATCGTTATTAGTGACACTGTAAACTAAATTACCTTTGATTGTGGTATCTGTGGATTTGTAAACGTAAATTGCGGCATTCGTACTTCCTTGATTTTTTAACTCGTTATACTCAATAGTACCGTTAGTAACTCTATCGAAATTAATCCCATCACCTGGATAAGGAATGTTATAGATATAGTTGTAAGCTACTTCAGCATTTTCCCCAGTCCTTATCTTAACGGCTTCATTCATAGCACCTGTTGGGTAGTTGGTATTGTATATGATGTTATACAGCACCTTTGCATTTTTGCTGGAGAAACTCTCGCTTACCTCTTGCACAATGTTTAGTGAGCTATTATTAATGCTGCTTTCAATTGTAAAACCGTTAATTTCTGCATTATCGGCTTGGATATCGAATACAGTGCCGCTGCTCTTGAGAATGGTCTCGTTACCGGTCCTACCGCCTACACTCGGCCGTGGATCAACATTTGCCTGAGCGCCAAGTATCTTCAGACCGTATTTATTAATGGTAATTGCAGATCCGAGAGTATACGTCCCTGCCGCTACGTTGACTGTGCCGCCAACGGTAACTAAATTTATACCTTCCTGGATTATTCCGGTTGAGCCGGTCTGCGGGCTGGCAGCGGAAACATTTAGGACTGAGAAATCTCCCTGGAATCCCGGGTTAGCGGATATATCAGTGCCGCTATCTAACCATGGGGTGTAATCAACATTGGGGCTGACTCTTGCTGCAACATCGGTAGGATTATTTGTCCCCCACCAGTTGTCAGAGGCATTAACGGTTAATCCCGGATAAGCAGCTAATAAATTCGGATGAATAGCTACGCCCCAATAAACAGAAGTTGCAAGGCTGTTATTTTGGACAGTAACGGTTCCGGCGCTCGGATTGGCTTCGAAAAACACGCCTACGGCATCGTTTACAGCTATGTTATGGCTCACGAGATTGCTGATTGTGTTGCCAGTCACGATTGCGTTTAGCGTATCGCCTTCAAGACCGATAGCGTGCGCCCACCAACCATCAAGGTTAGCGATGTTGTTATTTGTAATTTGAATACCTGGAGCAAGATGATTCACTAAAATACCATATGCTCCTTTTATTGTTGTTTTAGCGAAAACTCCGGATATGTTGTTATTATCAATAGTAACATTACTGATTTTCACGGTTGGGCTAGATGTGTCCCCAACAAATATGGCCTTATTACTATTTGTATTATTTGCATTTCCGATGTTCGTAATCTGGTTATTCTTGACAGTTATGTTTGAAATATCTGACGAACCCCAATGTATGTAGACGGCCTGAATTCCGTTTGATCCCGTATAGTTTATACCTATATTATTCAAAATATCGTTCTGGATTAGCACATTATTAATTCCATTAATATAGACACCAATAGTGCCATTCGGATTAGTAACGGTAAATCCATCGAGTGTCACACCATTGCTGGCAATTGTGACCTGGCCGGTGATGATTGCTTCGGCCACGCGTGTTCCGGTATTAGGATTGATACCGACATTTGGTCCTAATAGAGATATGCGCTTATTGATATTGATGGACGGGCTTTCGTTGTATGTCCCCGCTGCTACGTTTATTCTAGTTGTCCCGATAACTGTGCTAATGGCATTTATTGCGGTTTGGATGGAATTGACATTTGAGGAATTGACTGGTCTACCAGTAATAGTCACGTTACCGGCAGAACTAACTGTTCCCAAAAGCGTTACAGTGGCGCCTGTAATAGAAACATTGCCTGTAGTTACAGTTTGGATTAGATAAGTGGGATTTAAAATAAAATCTGTGCCTGCGAGTAAAGTAATATTACCGTTTGTGACAGTAATATTGGCACTTACGGTGAGAGTATCTGGAGAGGTTACTGTATAATCTACGTTCCAGAAGCTAATATTGCCGGTTAGGGAAATGGGGTCGAATAAGACAGTTGCGTGTTGATATCCCGGAGGGGCGCGACCGGACAATATTCCAAAAAATCCCAACTGTTTATATGCGCTAATTTCAATAAATCCGGCATTACCGGATATTGCGCCGGCAGAAACGTCAATTGTCGAATTTTTGTTCACCACGGTATTACCACCCGTAGAATTTATCAGAATCCTTCCGCCGTTACCCACTATACCTACGGCGTGGGCTTCAGTGGAACTTCCTTCATCCAATAGCGTAGAAAATACAGAAACAATGCTTACCTGTCCGGCGGTTCCGTTTTCAACAGCATTGGCAGTGATTTTTCCTTGTTGTAAAACCGTGGCTGCTTCAATGACAATTCTACCGCCATTCGGTAAATCTAAAGAGCCATCCGTAATAATCTGGCCCTTATTGATAAAGCCGGCATTGGTAACTGTAACATTAACCGTTCCTGCTTCTATCTTACCTATATTTATAATAGGCGCACCGGAGGCTACTAATTCCACAACCCCATCATGATTGACTACAGATTTTGCCTGAATTAAACCGGTATTATTAACCGCATAATCAAAGACATCGTTGAGTACTTTCGCAGTTAAAATCACCTTGCCGCCGTTTGCCTGAATTGTGCCGCTGTTCTTGATAGCGCTGTCAATCTTCTGGCCATCCGGGCCTATGACTTCAGACTTAACCGCATCATCAACCACTACGGAAATCTGTGCTAAACTATCCAAGGCCAGAGTTATCTTTTCGCCTGAGGCAAGCGCAACTGTGCCTAGGTCAGCAATAACTACTCCCTGATTATTTACAGCCTGGGAAAGAAGCGCAATATAACCACCGGGTGAAGCGGCAAGCCTGCCCTGATTGATAACGAAAGCATTTTCTCCGTTCTTAAAAAAATTATAGTTGCCTTTTAAGAAATCGTCATTGGCTATATCAAGGGTCGAGGCGACTATTGCCGGAGCATTGACTTGCGAACCCGGACCAAATAAAATTCCGTTGGGATTGACTAAAAATAATTTTCCATTAGAAGACAGGGTTCCATAAATAGACGAAGGGTCAACACCGACAACTCTATTTAATACAGCGGAGTTCGCACTTGGCTGGTTAAACCTTGTGGTTTCGTTCGCGGCAATGCTAAAACTGTTGTAATTGATAATAGTGTTATTCGATGCGGTATTTACGGTAAGGGTATTTGGCGTGGAGCGGTCAAAAGTGGCGCTTCCTGCGACTGTATTCTCACCTTCCGGATTAGCGTAGGCATTTAGAGTAACGGCTAAAACCAGGAGGGTAACTATCAGGTATGTTTTTTTGCGGGAACTCATTTACTTTTTTTGGCGTAAAACTTACTTGTTTTATTGCAGTTACGTATCTATTCTATCTTAAAAATAATAGACAAGTATAACCTATTTTTATTAATCTGTCAAGGTAACTTCTGTATTTTTAAAAGGTCTTGGTAACTTCAATCCACTGATGGACATTTTTTCCGTCGGAAGGCGTCTTATCCAAAGGCCAGCCGATTTCATAACGGGCGAATAAATTTTCCAGAATATTCAGCCTTATGCCGCATCCGGCAGACCTTACTGTCCGGTTTTTCCTGTCCCCTGCCTGCAAAGTTTTTAAATGGACATTGGTCCAGTCGTAAAAACCGACAATCCGGAAGGCATCATAGATTCTGCTCTTTGAAAAAGGGACATTCAAAGATTTCGGCACAAAGTAAGGAGGCAAGTTCAATTCCCAGGTCATGGAATAACCGCGGTCGCCGACAAATTCTGCCGGAGGATAGCCCCTGTTGTTGGCCGGGCCGCCGACCTGAAACTGTTCGGTTGCAGTAAGTATGCTCGGTGAAAACTGTAACTGATTTTTCCAAAGCAAAGTTGAGCCAAAAAGAAGCCTCTGCAGCCTCACCAGGTTTAAGGTGTCTTTAAGGAACTCCCCTCCTGCGCCCGAGCGGGAAGTAGGTTTGTCTGTTGGCTGTAAATGCGCTTTAGTCCCGCCCATTATACTCGGGATACCGTAATTAAAATCATCGCTGATAATGGTGCGGCCGAAATTATCGGTTAAATCGAAATCAAATCCTGCCTTGGCTATGCGCAGCCTGTCCTGGCTTGAGACCTCCCCTGACAGAAAGTTATAAACATCCTTGTAATCAAATCCAAAATTTAGATTAAAAACCAGGTTCTCATTTTTAACAATATTCTGGGTGCCATAAATGCTAAAGAGCCGGCTTTTACCGCGCGACAAAACATCGGTATACTCTTTTCCTAAAACTATCTTTGAGCGGGCAGCAAAAAGGCCGATATTCAAATCCCTGGTTACTGGGTAAAGATAACGGGCGCTATAGGAATAATAATCGTTGGCATCCCCCCGCAGATACTGAATGGTCAGGATGTCATCCTGGCCTAAGAGGTTATTATCCGTAAGTGTCGTGGTATAACGGTTGCGCCTTACGAAACGGGAGGCAAAATCATCGTAACCTAAACTCACATGCACAGGCAGGTAATCTTTGACATCTAACACCACATCAGTTGAACCCGGATCTTTACCGGGAACAAGTATTGCCTTGGCATTACGGTCGGGGTGTTCGTTAATCTTAACCAAATCCTTCTGAAGGTCGGTATAATTAAACGGCTCGCCTTTTTTAATGCTCACGTATTTCCTGATAATACCCGTGGAATAAAAACGGTTGCCTTTTACCTGGATATCTCCTACTGTTGCCTCCATGACTCTAATCTCAAGGTTGCCCTGTTCGATTTTCTGAGGAGGGATATAGGCGCGCGAGGTAATGTAACCCTTCTGCCTATATAAATCAGTAATAAGGTCGGCTATTTTCTGGATTTCCTTTAAGGTGAGGTCTTTGTTTTTGAACTGGTTGGTTATAGCGTTAATTTTATCGGCTGAAAAGATAGTTACGCCAATAACATTGATATTTTTAACGAGGATTTTCGGTCCGGCTGGCGCCTGAGTAGGCGCTTCCTGCGGGGTTTTCTCTTCGATTTTTGCTTTTTCTTTGGGTTTCTCGATTTTCTTTCTTAGTTTCTCTTCCTGTTCCTGCATTTGACGGCTGCGTTCCTCGCCACTCATCTGCTGGCTGGCAGGCGGATTCTGGGCAAGACAAATATTACTTAAGGATAGAATGAGAGAAATTAAACCTAAGAATAGCGGGAACTTCTTCTTTGACATGTGGTTAGATTATATGAACCATTTCCAGCCTTGTCAAGTGTTTTTTAAGAATAAAACTCTTTTAATATCAGTTAGTTAACTCATTAACCGTAATTTCAAGGGCTTTATCTTTTTTAAGCTTATGCGATACCTTGATTTGGCTGGCTCTAATCCCTTTTTTCGCATAGGTTGACTTAAGTAAATCAATGAGCTGCTGGATATTCTCTTTGGTCATCCAGTGGCCCTGAAAAGGAGTAATTATCCCTCTGATTTCTTCTTCGGAAAGCTTGAGCGCGCCTTTTACAATAATTGTTTTGACAAAAAACTTCTCTTCCTCCCCGATTTTTTGCCGTAAAATTTTATCTTCCTGAAGGATTTCCTCGCTCCGTTCTATTTTAGCAGCCGTTGTTTGAGCGAACCCGGAACCATAAAAATTTAAAATCAGCAGTAAAAGTGAAATAACGATTTTTTTCATGTCCGGTTTCCCCTTTATCTATATAATAGCTTTTTAGCAAAAAGTATGTAGCCCACTACCAAGGCATTTAACGTAGCTATGAGGACCACTGCCGCGGAAATATCCTTAACCAATTTTATCAGGGTATGATACTTATGGTTACGCATGTCAAGGAGCAGCTCAATGGCAGTATTAAAAATCTCCGCCATAAATACCAGAGTTATGGTTATGCACAAAGCCACCAACTCTATGCCTTTTAACTGGAAGTATATGCCTAAAAGAAACACCGCTACCCCAGCGATAAAGATTAACCGCATATTGCGGTGATAAACGAATAGGTAGCCAATCCCGACTAAAGCCAGCCACAGGCTTTCAATAAAACCACGGAATCGAAAAATATGCCTGAGTACTTTTAGCCGCCTCATCTTTTACCTCTTCTGTAGGCATCCAAATAAGAATCGCAGTAGATCTGCCGGTTTAAAATTAATTCCGCGGTAATAAGAGCATCCATTAAGTTTGTATCCGTAGGGTCTAATATCGCTGCATCCAGGCCAAAACCAACAGCCATGGTTAGAAATGAGCGGTTGATGAGGCTGCGCACACCGGTGCCTTGCGAGACATTACTTAAGCCCACAATAGTTTTAGGCGAGGGGTCGGAAATAATCTTGAATTCTTTTATTGATTCGAGGATATCTTTCATCTGCGGCTGGGCAACATTGACCGGTAAGACAATAGGATCAAGATAAAGGTCTTCCACAGGAAAACCCTGCTCAACGCAGTTTGCGACAATATTTGCTGCCAATTCCAGCCTCTGGTCTTTATCTTTAGGTATTCCCTTTGTGCTTATGGCTAGACCAATGAGTTTGGCTTTATATTTTTTAGCCAGGGGCAGCAGAATCTCCAATTTTTCCGGGTCTGAAGTTGTGGAATTGATAATCACTGGATTTTTGATGACCTCAAGGCCTGCTTCAATAACCTTAGGTTTACTTGAATCCAGGGATATTGGCTTGGTAGTTATTTCCTGAATAGTCTCAACCAGCCATTGGATATCCGAAACCGGGTCTTTGGATAAAGGGCCGCAGTTAACATCTAAGGAATCTGCGCCTGCCTCCAATTGCTTCAAAGCGCATTGCTGGATCACTGCCTTGTCCTTATCTTTAATCGCCTTACCTATATTAGAGTACATCCCGTTGATTAATTCACCGATTATAAACATCTTCTCTCCTTAGGGACACCCTTTCAGTTAATCGGGAGGGTGTCCCCTCAACAGCATCACAAGGGACACCCTTAGCTTTGGCTGGAAGGGTGTCCCTGAATTTCTTCTATGTATTTACTTACTTTTTCTACTGCCTGAGGATGCCGCATCACCAGAATATCTGCGCCTGCCTGGATTAAAGCAGTGGCAGTAATAGTTTCCCAGATTATACCTCGTTCGGATTCCGGACCCCAACTCGGGAATTCATTACTGCTTGCTTTTGCCTCTTTAGCCCGCCAGGATTCCTGGCCGACAAAACAGATAAAAGGACAGGCCACGGTCTTATCTCCGGCTAAAGCAGCCAGCCTTGCTCTCTCCATTATGGAATAGGCATATTCTAAACCGTAACCCAAGGCGCCGATAGTCGGATTGATAACAATGCGCTCCAGAGATAAACCCATATCCGAAATCAGGATATTCAACTGCTTGGCAATATTTATATCTATGGGAGACTCGGCAATGATATTGTGTCCGTCAGCTAACACCGCCGCAGTTAAAGTTTTATAATTATCCTGGACCGCATCACCGATAAGACAGCGTTCTCCTTTGGCAGCTTCGGAGCAGGCCGGTAATACCAGGTTATCTTTCGCATCGTCTGCGCAGCCTAATATAATTAACGGTACGTTAACTCTCTTTAATAGCTCTGCGATAAATTTGGCTTCCTCATCAGCGCTTTTATTACCGAAGTCCGGATGCGCTCCCTGCAATTTTATACATAACAGGCGCGCCTTGTAGTCTTTTACGCATTTTTCTGCCCAATCCAGCGGATTCCCTAAAACATCGGCGTAGGGTTTAGCCAATTCTTGCGGCCAGTCACCTGGCGCAACATCCCAAATCTCAAAAGCAACTACCGGTTTATTCGGCAGAGCGCCTTCTTTGAATAAATAAGGTAAAGCCGCCTGACCGCCTATCTGGATGGCATAGGAACGGCTACCGCCTTCGGCTTTAGTTGCTCCGATATTAACTAGCGCAACCCTTCCTGACCATTTTTCCAAAGCTAGTTCAATTGCCATAAATCCTGTGCGCATTTACGCAAAGCGCTAATACTTACCGCATCGTCATTTAATTTCCATAAAGAATTGCCGTTCAGGCTGAGTTTCTCAATCTGATCGTCTTGCGGTATGCGGCATAAATAATCCAAGCCCAAATTTTTTAATTTTTCCTTATCGATATCAGTATTACAGCGATTAATGATTAAAAGATTCTTTCGGGTTTTAATGGCTAACTCCTGGATTAAATCCCTGATTCTTTTTGCTGCCTTTAATCCCACGGCAGTGGCATCGGAAACTATAACCGCCGTATCGGCGTACCGGGTCGTGCGGCGCGAAAGATGCTCTAAGCCTGCTTCGTTGTCAATAACAATGTAATCGTAATCCCTAATCAGCCTATCCATTATATTTCTCAGGACATTATTAACATAACAATAGCAGCCCGGTCCTTCAGGACGCCCCATAGTCAGGATATCAAACCCCTCTCCCTCTTCGATAGCAGTCTGAACCCGATACTCGATAAATCTATCCTTGGACATACCCGCAGGAACCTGTTCCGGATGAGCACAGATATTATCCAGGATCGAGCCAATACTCTGTTTTACATCCTGGCCAAGGGTTTCGGCTAAATTGCTGTTGGGGTCGGCATCAATGGCTAATATTGAACCCAACTTTTTTTCTTTAATTAGCCTGACTATAAGCGCAGCGATAGTGGTTTTACCTGTGCCGCCTTTACCTGCTATCGCGATTACAAATCCCATTATAATAAGGTTGAGGTCTAGGTTTAGGCTAAGGAGATGTCCTTGACCTTAGCCTCAGCCTTAACCTTCTATTATCCTATCTTGACACTTGGAAACTTATTTAAGTCAGTATGCGGAAAAAATAATGCTGCCATGTATTCATCCATGTATGCCGGATCCACAGATAATTCGAAGCAGGTCATTTTTTTGGCAATCTCATCTGCCTTTTTCATTGCTTCGCTGGACAAAAGCACCTGGCGGCTGCCGGCTAAGGAGCTGTTGCCGACAAAAATAAAACGGCTTTTATCTAAATCCGGCAACAATCCTATATTTATTGCATGCCCAATATCAATATAAGTGCCAAATCCGCCGGCGATAAAAAACTTCTTTATCATCGCAAATTCCAGGCCCATGTGTTTGACTAAAATAGCGGTTGCAGCATAAATCGCTGCTTTTGCGCGTTTGATATTATCGATATCGGTCTCGGTAATCACGATATCTGAGGTTGAATTAGACTCCTCTTTAAAAGCCACCACAAACTCTCGGCCGTATTCACCTTCACGAATACGTTTATTCTTGGTTCGTTTTATATTACCGTCTTTCTCCAATAAACCGCTTTTAAGCATCTGGGCGACGAGGTCAATGTAGCCTGAGCCGCATATACCTCGCGGCTTAACTTCGCCGATAACCTCATAGTTAACCTCGAATTTATTAGGTATAATCTTTACCCTTTGGATTGCTCCGTGACTTGCGCGTATGCCGCAGCTTAATCCTGAGCCTTCAAAGGCAGGACCGGCAGAAGCAGAGGCTGAGATTAAAAATTCCTTATTGCCTAAGATTATCTCGCCGTTTGTGCCGATATCAATTAAAATGCTCAAATCCTCTTCATTGTCTAATCCGCAGGCAAGCACTCCAGCAGTAACATCTCCGCCCACATAACTCGATACTCCCGGAACGCAGGATAAAAGCCCCCGGGGATTTATCTTTATCCCTGCTTCAGCTGCCCGAATCGCCGGGACAAAATTTGCCGTGGGCACATACGGCTCTTTTCTTATATATTCGGGGTCAACGCGCAACAAAAGATGTATCATGGTGGTATTGCCAGCACACAAAACACAATTAACATCATTAAGGTCTATACCGTGTTCCCGGATTAATTCCTGAATCATCTGGTTCATCCCGTCAATTACGGCATGATGCAGTTTTTCTAAACCGTCCTCTTTTTGGGCATAGATGATACGCGTAATAACATCGCTGCCAAAAGTCGCCTGCTTGTTATAGGTTGCTTTTGTGCCTGAGACTTTCTTAGTGTTTAAATCTACCAATTGCCCGGAGATAGTGGTGGTCCCGATATCAAAACATAACCCGAAATTCTTATGCGATGTATCACCCGGCTCAATAAGCACGATTTCGGCAGTCCCGTTCCTTTTTCCTAACGTCACGGTAACCTTCCAATCTGAAGACCGCAATAATTCTCCCAGGCGCCTGATATTGGTCAGTCCTGTCTGCATAATTGGTATATCCTGAATACGTCGGATCTGGCGGTATAACCTTTCTAAATCGCTGATTTTATCTTTTAAATCCGGCGGCGGCAATTCTAAATATAATTTTGTGGCTAAAGGCGAATGCGCAAAAATCTCATCCCCTAAAATGGATTTTGCTGATGCTACCTCTTCTGATTCTGAATAGAGTCCTTTTAGCCGCAATTCCAACTCTTGGGCGCTTAATTTTTCAAAATCCAACCTTGATTCGGAAGGAATCTCCACTTCCAAATCACTCTCTATATTTGCCAGACAGGCCAGATACACCCCTTGTTTTCTTTCCTCAAGACTTATCCTGCCTGTAGGTTGAGCAATCACCTGGCCTTTTTTTACGATTACCTTGCATCTACCGCATACGCCGTCACCGCCGCAACTGGAATTAATATAGGCGCCTGCAGAGATAGCCGCAGAAAGGATAGTCTTACCCTTTTCTACTTCAATGATTTTATTATCCGGATAAAAGGTAACCTTAAATTTTTCCATTTTTCTCAGTAGGGACGGTTCTGAAAACAATCTTAAACTGTCCCCTTAGTAGGGACAGTTTTGCTTCAACTTCAGAACCGTCCCTCCAGGTTATAGATTTTTCAAAAATGACGGTATTCCGGCTGCTTCTTTGGGCCCGACAATAACCTGCCAGCCTGACTGTTCCCCTAAATCCCCGCTCATCATCGCCACATAACCGGGAATAATTATGTTTTTATGCGAAACTATATCGGAAACCGAAAATTTATTCATAGATTCGGTAATTTTTTCAGGAGTAAATTTCTCTGCTGCCCAGGCAGTCAATACTGACATACCTTCGGTATCCACGCTAATAATATACGACGGAACCTTACTTGCCTCTACCTCACCTAAAACCGTATAATAAGTAAGCGAGAAATTAGTGGTAACTAAAACCGGCGACTCTTCTGTAGTTTTGCCAACCGGATAGACCTTTGGCTCTATTTGTAACGGTTTTTGGGGATCAGTATATATATTCTGCCTTAAGGTCAAAAGTGACAACACCTGCCACGATTCTATTCCCTTCATCAAAACAATGCTGGCATATTTGCAAATATAAGTTGCTGCCTGAATAACCTCTTCATAAGGATCATCGTTATCCATAATCACTAAAAAAGGATAGCCTAAGCTGCGGTTAGATTTCTTCAATGCCTGACGGCGGCCTTGAGTTAAATCCCAGATTTTATCCGCGATGCTTTTTTTACCGGTATCTAAAACTAAATCCTGAATACCCTTATTTGTCAATGTCGTAGTAAGATTAGTAAGGCCGGCTAAATCCGCGGCTGAAACCACAACCGGCACTTTAAATTCTTGCGCTAACTTTGAAATTGCTTCTAAATTTTGTTGGCTAACGTGATAGATAAGCGGATTACTATCTTTAGTGATTTCTAATGCCGCTTTTAATGCATCCGGATCGTCACTCATCAAAACCAGCGCTAACCGGGTATTATCAATTATCAACTTCACTACCTTAACAAAATTTTCTTTACTCGTAGTTTGCTTTATAGCAATCAAATTTACATCTAATGTCTGACCGACCCGCTCAAACTTCAGATTGCTAATTTGTTTTAATTTCTGCTTTATTACTTCTACAGATAAACTGTCTTCAATAATAAATCCTATTCCGCAGGGATTATGAAACTTTTCTTCGTGTCGGAATAAAACGGTTTCATTGCCGATCTCAAGCTTATTATCGCCTCTACCTATGGTAATTAACTTTATCGGCGGCAGGCTTGAAGCCTCTAAAATCTTTTTGGCCTCATCGCTTAAATAAGGGCACTTATCAATACTTACCGCCTTTTTTGCCAGTTGCATGGCAAAAGCCAGACAGGTTGCGAATCCGCATTCGCGGCAGTTCGTTTTTGGCAATAATTTATAAATATCCAGACCTGAGAGCGCCATGTTTATAGCAGTCAGTAGTTAGTAGTGAGTAGTTAGGGTAAATAGTTCCAAAGGATCTTTATTATATAACTGTTTTGCTAATAGCCCTGAATCTTTATGGGTCTTTGTTCTTTGTAATCTCTGGATAAAATTATCTTTTAATTTGAGAATAATCTTTTTATGGTTAGCGAGATTACAAAAATCTATTTTAATTTTGCGGCCATTTAATTTTTTAATATTTCCTTTACCATAGGTTGAACCTGTAGATAATTGCAGTCCATCGATAAGACAAGACTTAGGTTTTTTAGTGGCTCCCCAAACCCTAACTTTTAAACTAAAGTATTTTCTACATCTAAGTTTCTTAAGAGCTATTTCTCCTGCTAAAAGTCCCAAGACTAGATAGGGACCCAAATGTCCGTGGAACCTTTCTGCCTCCTTCAGAGTAATCTTATTATTTCCCATCCCCCTGCCTACTATCTACTACATACTACTTACTATTTATTAATCAGGCTGGCAAAATATCCTGCGCCGAATCCATTATCGATATTAACTACCGCCACACCGGGAGAACAGCTATTGAGCATAGTCAATAGTGCCGCTAATCCCTGAAAACTGGCACCGTAGCCGCAACTGGTAGGTACGGCAATGACCGGGGAACTGACCAAACCGCTTACCAGGCTTGCCAATGCGCCTTCCATGCCTGCTACTACAATAATCACATTGGCCTTTTTTATCTTTTCGAGATGCTGCATCAACCGATGCACGCCAGCCACGCCAACATCATAAAATTTTATACTGTGGTTACCCATTATCTCTAAGGTAACCGCTGCTTCTTCAGCCACGGGTATATCAGCGGTTCCGGCGCAGATAACCGCAACCAGACCTTTCTTATAAACCTTTTTCTTGGTAAAATACCCTAATTTTGCTAAAGGATTGTATTTTAACCCGGGTATGCTTTTTTTAAGATAGGCAAAGGTTAGTTTATCTAATTTTGTCAGTAATAAATCCTGTTTGTTTTTGCGTAGTTGCCGGCAAATTTTTTTAAGCTGCTCTTTAGTTTTGCCCTGGCAGTATATGGCTTCGCTAAAACCGCGGCGCTTTTGTCTATCTATATCCAACTTGGCAAAACCAAGGTCGCAAAAACCCAATTTGTTAACCATTATCTATCAGTATCCCCGGAATATAATTATCAGCATCAAGATTACAATCAGGACGGCTAATACGTAGAAATCGTTAAAATAAAAAAAATCGCTGAACCGTTCTTTCAGTGGATACTTTGGCAGGTGAGCGCGGTGCCTGGTAAAATGGCCGGATGACCTGCGAAATTCTTCTATCTGCTCGTGTTTAAATCTTAAGTATACCCCACCGATTTTATAAGCTGGAATCTTACCGCTTTCGGCTAAATTAATAACCTCTTTTTCGGATATACCCAGGATAATCGAAACATCTCTTATAGTTAAAAGTTTTTCTTCAACCATGAATGAATTTTAAACTTAAAGATATCTTACGCCGTCTATTTATTTACCTATCTTGCCCGTCGCAATCCAGGAATCAATCGACTTTCTTTCAAATTTCCAGTCCTCGCCTTCTTTTGAGGCAGGGACTTTTCCGGAATTTGCCCATTCCAGAATCGATTTTAAATCTACCTCCAGATAGCGCGCTAACTCTTCGCTATTCAAAAAATCATGAAGCATCGAACAGCTGCCCTCTAATATGGCACCCTCAGCAATGTTTAAGCACACCGGATAGATATCTCCCTCAATAATCGCCGTGGGTAAAAGCGTTAATCGCTCGCGCGCAATTACCTTTCCTTTAACTCTGCCTCCGACAACAATATTATCGCCGGTGATGTCGGCAAATACGACAGCGGTTGAACCAATGGTCAGATTGCCCCGGGTCATTAGGTTTCCCTCAAATTTTCCGTTAATGCGCAAGTTAACCGGATCTTTAAAACTTAAGGTCCCCTGCATTGCCGCATCTACGTCCAGGATTTTTTCCTCAACTTTCTTTTTAAAAGCCATTTATGCTCACCCCCTTTTTTCTTCTTTACCGAGCACTGTGTTTTCGAGATACCTTAAAACTACAAGTGAGATTAAGGATAACACAGTAGCGTAAATACCCGCCCGGTAAAATCCGCAACCCATAGCCAGACCGATACCTGCCACCACCCAAAGGCTGGCAGCAGTGGTTAAACCTTTCACTCCCTCTCTTTCACGGATAATCGTGCCTGCGCCCAGGAACCCGATTCCGGTTATTACCCCTGCGGCGATACGAGTAGGGTCCAGGCCCGCCTGATTTTTATATATATCAAAAACATATAGGGATGTCAACATGATAAGGCAGGAACCCAGAGATACTAAAATATGCGTGCGCAGCCCTGCGCTACGGCGATGTATCTGACGTTCAAGACCGATAAGGCCACCTAAAACCAAAGATAAAACCAATCTTATTAAAATCTGTTCATCAGTAAGCATATTTAAATTTCACCCCCTTTTTGTTTAATCTAAGTTTGCGTTTAAATTTAAATCCGAGACATATCCTTTTCTAAACAACCGGTATCCTAAACCTGCTACCATTGCGGCATTATCCAAGCAGAGCTCCGGTGAGGGAAAATAAACACGTAAATCCTGGCCCCCGGCTTCTTCAAGTAACTTACTGCGCAACCTGTTATTGGCTGCAACCCCGCCACCGATTACCAAACGCTTTAACTTTTTCATCCTACAGGCAAAAAAAGATTTTTTTATCAGTGTATCAATTACCGCTTCCTGGAAAGAAGCAGCAATATCACAAATTAGTCCATAGTCCATACTCGATAGTCCGGGACTCCTTGCTTCTGTGGACTGTGGATTGTGGATTGTGGACTGCTTTTTTACATAATAAAGAACTGCAGTCTTTATTCCGCTAAAACTAAAATCCAGCGGATTAGCCGTATCCGAACACTTAAACTTTATTCTTTGCTTATTTCCCTTTTTGGCTAATTGTTCAATGATTGGGCCGCCTGGATAACCTGAGCCTAAAATTTTTGCTACCTTGTCAAATGCCTCACCGCAGGCATCATCCTGAGTGGAACCCAAGAGTTTTATTTTATCAAAATCCAAAACATAGTATAAACTGGTGTGGCCTCCAGATACGATTAAAGCAATAAAAGGTAATTGCACCTTCGGGTTATCCAAAAAGTTAGCATAGATATGGCTGTGTAAATGGTCAATCCCTAATATCGGAATATCCAGGGCTAAACTTAAGCATTTTGCAAATGATATGCCTACTAATAAAGACCCCAAGAGTCCCGGGCCGGCTGTTACGCTAAGTAGTCCGATATCTTTTAATCTGAGCTTCGCCTGATTTAAAGCAGAATCTGAAACTTGCGCTATAGTTTCTAACTGCATACGCGAGGCTATCTCAGGGACAATCCCGCCGTATCGGCGATGAAATTTAAGACTCGATGCGACTACGTTCGAAATAACATAGTTGCCATTTTGGACTATTGCAGCTGAAGTTTCATCGCAGGAAGTCTCGATGCCTAAAACGTACATATTCCGTTTAGTTCGTTTAGTTCGTTTATTAAAACGGGCTCAACGGGCATAACGAGCCCAACGAAATTAGCGCGCTAATTCTGAAACAAAAACGAATCTATATCCTTCTTTTTCTAATTGCGGCATAACTTCTTTTAAAACCTCTAAGGTAGTCTTACGGCCATGACCGATAGCGATGACTTGGCCATAGACTCTGGCTCGGGTTTTTAACTTATAAAGCTGGTTTTTTATATAATCCGGGTCCTGTTTATTGTCAATAAATATGTCTCGTTTGGCAAAACTAAGATGCATTTTATGTGCTAAGTCCAGACATACGGAATGCGGGGAAACAAGGCTGTCCAGAAAATATATGCCCTTTTTCTTTAATTCTTTGAATACGATACTCATGGTGCGTATATCATCCGTTGCCTTTGAACCCATGTGATTGGAAACGCCTTTGACCTTGCCAAGATTTGCCAAATCCATGTTGATAAGAGTTATTATTGTTGGTTCATCCATAGTAACCAGGATGGTATTTTTCTCCAGGCTGTATTTTTCGTTCGGCTCCATGGGTAAATGTAGGATTACCTCATTCCCTCTTTTTTGCTCCTCTTGCGCTATCACACCGGAATAAGGCAAATTCGGTAACACTGAGATGGTCAGGGGATAGTTTATCTGCTCCAGCAAATTTAAGTTTTTTAAATTATAACCCCAATCATCAAGGACGATGGCGATTTTTCCTTTGATAAATACGGGTTTAACCAGCCTGCGGGTAGCTAACCTCCAGAAATGAATGAGCAATAATGCCTGCGCAATAACTAATATGCTTAAAACAATGATTGCAATTTTATATTTTTTATGGTTTTCCACTGGCGTTGGCCTTGTAAATTTTAAGCGCTTTGAGTATATCTATTGCACGCATAAGCTGATTATCAGTCTTGTAATCTACTGACTGCTCATCCTTTTTAGGCTTGTCCTTGTTTTCAATCTGCTCGAATACCCAAGCAGCATTATCGGGTTTTGGCTCTTTTTTCTCTGCCAACTCGATTTTTCCTTCTTCCACAACAATATCCGGGATAACGCCTTTTCCGTGTATCTCCTTGCCCAGGGGGCTAAAGTATTTGCTGGTAGTAAGCCTCAATGCTGAACCGTCACTTAAAGGAATGAGGGTCTGAACCGAACCTTTGCCAAATGATTTTATTCCCACAATTATTGCCCGCTTGTAATCCTGCAGGCAGGCTGCCACTATTTCGCTGCCTGAGGCTGAACCTTCGTTAATCAATACAACCATGGGCAAATCCAGTATAGGATTACTGGCACCAGAGACAAATTTTAAATCCTGTGAACTCTTGCGGCCCTTGGTAGAAACAATGAGCTTGTTTTTCTCAATAAATCTTTCGGTGACTTTTACGGCTACATCCAGAAGCCCGCCTGGGTTATTGCGCAAATCCAATATCAAACTGTTTGCACCGTCTTTCTTTAAATTATCCAGCACAACTTCTATATCTGTATGCGTATTTTCTCGGAATTCAACGAGTCGGATATAGCCTATGCCGTCTTCTAAAATTTTCGCTTCTTTAATATCTTTTATTTTAATGATATCCCGGGTTATCTTGAATTCCAGAATCTTTTTTTCGGATTCTCTTAAAATCGTAAGATTTACCGGTTCCCCGGGTTTACCGCGCATCCGTTTTACTGCTTCTGTGAGAGTCATATCGCGGGTTAAATCATTGTTGACTTTAACAATGCGGTCATTGGCTTTTATCCCGGCTTTCCAGGCTGGCGTATCTTCGATAGGCGTGATAACAGTAAGCAGGCCGTCTTTTATGGTAATCTCAATGCCTAAACCGCCGAATTTGCCCTCGGTATCGGTCTTAAGCTCATTGTAGGTATCCGGGTCCATGAATTGGCTGTGCGGGTCAAGGCTAGAAAGCATGCCTTTTAACGCACCGTAAATCAAATCTTTAGGCGAGACTTCGCTGACATAATCGGTTTGAATAATCGCCAAGGCATCAGAGAAGAGTTCAACCTGGCGATACAAATCGTCCTTTTTATTTTTTCCTTGCGCGCATATAGCGATGGAGGTAATGGTTAATATTGCAAGAGATAGAATGATAATAATGACAAACTTTTTACGCATCAGTTAGCCTCCGTTTAAGTATTTCCTGAACCACCTTAGGATTAGCCTTACCATTGGTCTTTTTCATAACCTGGCCTACCAGAAACATAAGAGCATTTTCTTTGCCGGACCTGTAGGCCTGCACAGATTTTGCATTTTCTTTAATTACCGTAGCTATCTCCTTTTCTAAAACACCTTCATCAGAAATCTGCGCTAGGTTCTTTTCCTGAATAATAAGAGACGGCGATTTACCTGTAGAAACCATCTCTTCTAATACGGTTTTCCCGGTCAAATTAGAAATAAGCTGTTTGTTTTCTACGAGATCAATTAATTCCAAAAAATCCTTTGCGGAAATTTTAACTTCGGAAATTTCGATATTATTACTACTAGCTATTCCAGCCAACGGTCCTATTAACCAATTAGCTACCGGTTTCTTGTTTTTATCTTTCCAGGCCTTAAAACATTCTTCGGCATAATCAGTATTGTTTTTATTGGAAACTAAAATCCTGGCGTCGTATTCTGAAAGACCATATTCTTTCATAAACCGCTGGCATTTTTCCTTGGGTAACTCCGGTATAGAATTTTTTATCTCGTTTATTTTCTCCTGTGTAATAATAAAAGGCGGTAAATCCGGGTCGGGAAAATAACGGTAATCTTGGGCTTGTTCTTTTGTGCGCATGGAAAAAGTTTTTAGGCTCTTGGCATCCCAGAGCCTTGTTTCCTGAACAATCTTTTCGCCTCTATGAGCCGATTTTATCTGGCGCTCTATTTCGTAGGTCAGCGCATCCCTTACCCCTTTGAAAGAATTCATATTCTTCAATTCGGCTTTAACTCCTAATCCGGATGTTCCTTTCGGCCTTACGGAAACATTGGCATCGCAGCGCAGCGACCCTTTTTCCATATCGCAATCCGATACATCCAGGTATTCGATGATACTTTTTAAGTTGGTCAGATATTCGTATGCCTCTTGAGGCGAATTGATATCCGGATCAGTGACGATTTCTAATAGAGGGATGCCCGCCCGGTTAAAATCCACTAGGCTCAAATCTTGTTGATGTATCAATTTCCCGGCATCTTCCTCTAAATGCGCGCGTTTAATCCGGATGTGCTTGGCCTTGCCATTTAAATATATATCCAGAAAACCATCTTTAGATAAAGGCAGGTCATACTGCGAAATCTGGTAATTTTTGGCTAGGTCAGGGTAATAATAGTGCTTGCGGTCAAATTTTGTATATTCCTGGACCTGGCAATTCAAAGCCAGACCTACTTTGACGGCGTAATCCAAGGCGAGGTGATTTAAAACCGGGAGTGAGCCCGGAAACCCTAAACAAACCGGACAAACCTGGGAATTGGGTGCGTTACCAAATTCCGTCGAGCAACCACAGAACGCCTTGGTTTTTGTCTTTAAATGCACGTGTACTTCTAACCCTATAACTGCTTCGTATTCCATATTAAAAAGTAGGTTTTTGTAAATGCCAGGCTGTATTTTGTTCGTAGGTATGGGCAACCCTAAAAAGTATCTCTTCATTAAAGGGTTTAGCTAAAATCTGCAATCCTGCTGGAAGCCCTTTTTTGGTAAAGCCACAAGGTATAGATATTGCGGCTAGACCCGCTAAGTTTACCGATATAGTATAGATGTCGGAAAGGTACATCTTTAAGGGATCATTTATCTTTTCGCCGATTTTAAATGCTGAAGTCGGCGATGTTGGAGTAATTATACAATCAAATTCAGCAAAAACTTTATCAAAATCCTGCTTGATTAAAGTCCTGACTTTCAGGGCTCTCAAATAATAGGCATCGTAGTAGCCGTGCGATAAAACAAACGTTCCCAGAATAACCCTGCGTTTGGCCTCCTGGCCAAAACCCTTGTCTCTTGTTTTTTTATACATATCAATAATGTTCTGGGCTTCAGTCCGTAAACCATATTGCACGCCGTCAAACCGAGCCAGGTTGGAACTTGCCTCAGCTGTAGCAATGATATAATAGACCGGGACTGCGTATTCAGTATGCGGCAAAGAGACCTCTTGGCAGACCGCACCCAGTGCTCTTAGTTGCCCTATTGCCTCCTCGACTCTTTTCTTGACTTCTTCATCCATACCTTCCACAAAGTATTCTCTGGGTATGCCTATCTTTATACCTTTTACATCATTGACTAAAGACTGGGTATAGTCAGGGACTCTGACATTAACCGAAGTTGAATCATTAGGGTCATATCCGGATATAATGTTCATAAGAGTAGCGCAATCGCGCACATCCTTAGTTATCGGACCAATCTGATCAAGGCTTGAGGCAAATGCAATTAAGCCGTAACGCGAAACCCTGCCATAAGTGGGCTTAAGTCCTACCACCCCGCAAAAAGCCGCAGGTTGGCGTATGGAACCACCGGTATCTGAGCCTAAAGCCCAAACCGCTTCATCCGCTGCCACTGCTGCTGCTGAACCGCCTGATGAGCCGCCTGTGACGCACTCCAAGTCCCAGGGATTATGGCTCGGACCAAAACAGGAATTTTCCGTTGATGAGCCGAAGGCAAACTCATCCATGTTAGTTTTAGTCTCCAGTATTAAGGCGCCTGAATTTTTGAGTTTACCTATAACTGTAGCATCGTATGGGGGCCTGAAACCCTCGAGGATTTTAGAACAGCATTCCGTATTATGATCTTGGGTGCAGATATTATCCTTTATCGAAATAGGAATACCTCTTAATATCGATGTCTGGTCTAAAGAAGGTAATGAATGTTCTGGAGAGCCAGATAATCTTACATAGGCATTAACTTTAGCGTCAATAGCTTTTATCCGCTGGGTCAGAGCTGATAAGATATCCTGGCTAGATGCCTCTTTATTTTCTATTTTTCTTATTAATTCATGGCCGGTTAATCGGTAAAGTTCCATTTTTATCAATCTGGCAGTTTGTTATTCAATTATCTTGGGCACGCCAAAGAATTTTCCTTGCTTTACCGGCGCATTTTCCAACGCCTTATCCGCAGGCAGAGAATTTTTTGGCACATCCTCTCTGAATACATTATTGATGGCTAAGATATGGCTTGTGGGGCTAATATTCGCTACGTCTAACTTTTTTAATTTATCGATAAAATCCAGGATATCTTTGAGTTGACCAGATAGCATTTCCAGTTCAGCGGGTTTTAAGTGTATGCGGCTCAGGTGCGCAACCTGTTTTATCGTATCCTTGTTTAATGACATGAATGGCTCCTTCTATAATTAACTTTTAATAATATCATCCTTTGCCTAAAAAGTCAAAAAGTATTCTAACCAACGGGGACTAAATAAAATTGTAGACAAAGTTGATAAAATATGTAGAATATCATTTAATATGTCTTAACGGAGTTTAAGAAATGCTTAAGGATATGAAAGAAAAAAAGCCAAAATACCGGTTAAATCCGACCGGAGAATTTGTTATTGAAAATTACAATTTTTCCAAACCCTTTGCCAATTTCTTTCCTGGCATTGCGGGTAAATACGGCATACCCATGTGGCTATTCTACGTCAACCGGGGCCAGGCCATCGCCAGTTTTGGCACCAAGGATAAGGACCATGCCATTTTAGAATTCTTCCCGGCAAATAAATCCTGGCAGCTGGTAACGCTAATGGGATTCCGTACTTTCCTTAAAATCTATGCTGGCAAAAAGTTGCTTTTTTATGAGCCGTTCCATAATGGCTTTGCTAATCTGGAATTCAATCTAGTCAACCGGATGTCCATCACTTCTTATGATTTAAAGCTCCAGGAAAGCAATCTATCTTTGGGTATCGAAGTTAGCGTGGAATATTTTACGATCCCCAATGACGCATACGCTAGTCTGGTAAGAACGGTAACTATCAAAAATACAGGCAGGTCTACCCGGAATATCGAATTGCTTGACGGTCTTGCGCAAATTATCCCTTTTGGCACCAGCAATTTATTTTTAAAAAAACTCGGACGCACCATTGAAGCCTGGATGGACATCAAAAACCTGGATAAGGGTGTTCCGTATTATAAATTGGACACAGATCCTACTGACCGGCCTGAAGTATTACATATAAGGGAGGGCAACTTTTATCTGGGCTTCCATTATGAAAATGGCAAAGCCAAGATTATCAAGCCAATAGTTGACCCGGAGGTCATATTCGGCCCGGTAACTGATTTTTCCTCACCCTTTCCGTTTCTGGCTGCCAGGAATTTTCGTTATCCCAAATGGCAACTAACTAGGAATAAAACTCCCTCGGGATTTTTGTTCCTAAACCTTGAATTACCTAAAAATGAGGCCAAAACTTTTTATACTCTTGTCGGCTACATGCGCAGCCAAGAAATTTTAAACTCTACAATCCCCAAGATTACTAAACCCGGATATCTAACAAGAAAGCGGCAGGAGAATAAAAACATCATTGAAGAACTCAAGCAGGATATATTCACGCAGAGCAATCTTCCAGAGTTTGACCTTTATGCAAAACAGACTTATCTGGACAATATTATGCGCGGCGGCTATCCGATTATTTTTTCCCGTCCATCTCTTAAGATATCAAACGGGATCCAGCCGAAGGCGGGAAAATCCGGATCCAAAAATTCGGTTTTTTATCTATACTCCCGAAAGCATGGCGACCTTGAACGCGACTATAACAAATTCCAGATTCAACCCACCTATTTTTCGCAAGGAAACGGCAATTACCGGGATACAAATCAGAACCGCAGATGCGATATCTGGTTTCACCCTGAAATACAGGAGCAAAATTTAATCACCTTCTTTAGCCTTATCCAGGCAGACGGCTTTAATCCTCTTGTGGTAAAGGGCACGACCTTTATTCCTCCTGAGGCAACAACTTTAAATACCCTGCTTGGAAATTTAGTCAGGCCCGAAGATATCGCCAAAGTCGCGGCATTTTTGATTAAACCCTTTAGCCCCGGGGAACTTATCTTTTTTATTGAAGAAAATAAAATTAAATTAAATGTATCCTATGATGATTTTCTGAATGCCTTGATATCGTATTCCACGGAAAATCACGAAGCTGAACACGGGGAAGGATTCTGGACTGACCACTGGACTTATAACCTGGATTTACTGGAGAGTTATTTTGCCCTGTATCCTGAAAAACGCAAAGAAATAATTTTCCAGAAACCTATCTTTACCTTTTTCGATAACACCGAAACTGTCAGACCCCGCCATGAAAAATACATCCTTAAGTATGTGGGAGTCAGGCAGCTGCATGCGGTAGTTCCGGATTCGGCAAAAAAAGAAATGATCCGAAAGAGATCAGAACATCCATATCTGGTCCGCACCCAGCATGGCGCTGGTCCCATCTATCAAACTACCCTTATAAATAAATTGCTCTGCCTTTTTGTAAATAAACTGGCGTCCCTTGACCCCTTTGGGATAGGTATTGAAATGGAAGCAGACAAACCCAATTGGTTTGATGCCTTAAACGGTCTGCCTGCGCTTTTTGGCTCATCTATCTGTGAGACTTTTGAACTAAAACGACTGGCTATTATCATAAAAGAAGCCTTGGAAAGAGAGCACATCGAAAAAATTTATCTTACTGAAGAAATACATTGCTTCTTAATTGGCCTGGATCGCCTGATACGGGAATATCTTACTAGCGACTCCAGTGATAAGGATTTTCAATATTGGGATAAAAGTTATTCCCTCAAAGAAGAATACCGTGAAAAGGTTAGATTTGGTTTTGCGGGGAAAGAACCAGAAATCTTAACTGCGGATTTAATTGTAATTCTTAGCCGCGCCATCACAAAAATTGAACTTGGGTTAAATAAGGCATTTGACAAAAAGTCAAATGTTTATCCTGCCTATTTTATAAATGAAGTTAGCGATTATGAGTTGATAAAAGAGCCTTTCGTTTCTCCTACCAGGTTTACGCAAAAATTGCTCCCTCTATTTTTGGAATCGCAGATGCATGCCTTACGCATAACCTCGGATGTAAAAATAGCAAAAATCCTTTATGATGGCATAAAAAACAGCCCGCTTTATGATAATAAGCTTAAGATGTACAAGGTCACGGCTTCCCTAAAAAGTATGCCCGAGGAAATCGGACGCTGCCGCGTCTTTACTCCCGGTTGGCTGGAGCATGAATCAATATGGCTGCATATGGAATATAAATATCTGTTAGAGGTCTTGCGCAGCGGGCTCTATAAGGAATTCTACGCGGATTTTAAAAATGTTTTAATCCCCTTCCAGGACCCTGAGCGTTATGGCCGCAATATCCTGGAGAATTCATCATTTTTGGTTTCAAGCGCTTTCCCGGATAAAAAATTGCACGGTAATGGCTTTCTGGCTCGGCTTTCTGGTTCAACTGCTGAATTCTTAAACCTATGGTTGTTGATGAATCTGGGTAAGCAACCTTTTATCCTTAATAATAACGAACTGAATTTAAAATTTGCTCCGTTATTGGCTGGATGGTTATTCCGAAAAAAAGATAAAACCTATACCTTTAATTTCTTAAGTAAGATACGGGTAGTTTACCATAATCCGCTTCGGAAAAATACCTTCGGTAAAAACGGAGTTATCTGTAAAAAGATAATTTTTAATGATAAAGACGGCAACCCTGTTGAAATCTCCGGCAACACCATACCCGGCCCCTATGCCCTCCAGATAAGAGCCTGCCAGATTAAACACATTGATATTTACTTGGGTTAAGTGAGGACATATCCTCGCCAATTTCCATCTTTAGATACTTAGGAAATTGGCAAGGATTAATTCGCACTTATAACTTAGCTTCACTATCGTTAGCTAAGTTATGTGCTCATTAAAACTTGCGGCGGTAATACATCCGGATAATATGCTGGGCATCCAAAGTAGGGATGCTACCCCCGTAGGGATCTATATTATTATTGCTGACGGAAGTGATATTGCCTACTCCGTATTGCAGGATTAATTCATCGTCTTTTGAGGGCAAATACCTGAACTCGCTGAAGAAATTATGGTGGCTTATCGGATTGGTAATCCCTGACTGCAGGCGGTCAAGATCCTTGCTGCGCGAATAGATATATTTAAAAACCATGCCCAATTTTTTCGTAGGCATGTAAGTAAGTTCCAGGCCCACATGATTCATATTGTCGGAGTTAATGGAGGCAGTTTCAAACTCGTTACGCGTATAATCAAGGTATATCTCCATATTCTCAAGCGGCATTAACCTTAAACCGCACTTAAAAATATTGTAGAATGAATACGGGGGTTGCGGAAAAAGCCCCTGGCTGTAAAGAAAAGGCTGAACAAAACGGTAGAGCTTATTATTCTGATAATAAGTTCCATAGAGGGTTGTGTTGTTTAATAAGACGTCGTGCGGAAAATCCGCGTAAGCCAGGGTATAATCATTCGTGCGCTCATATATGCCGTCTACACTCAACCAATCAAAGAAATCATAATTCAACCCCAGGGAACCGGTTTTAAGCGTAGGGTCTGCTCCGTCTGGAACTGCCGAGTTAAGAAAGAATTCCCCTGTTCCGCCATCATAGACAAACGGGTCTATCCCGCCTAATGTTTTAGGCAGTTTCTCATAAATCCCCAGGGCTTTGGCAGTTAATTTATCGGTTATATTCAATGTAACTTCATCGCGCGCTACGTTTTCCACGAATTTTCCTTCTTTATGGACATTGCGTACGTCAAAAAGGTTGGCGAATTTATCCTTCAAGAAAACCTCAAGGCGAAAGCCAAGGACGCTTCTGCCGATATCAATGCCGTCACCGATCCGGGTGGCATTAAGTTCACCCCAGTCAGGAGAAATTTCATCAAGCCCGGCGTAATAATATTCCATGGGTTTGCGGAAATGTATGTACCTTGACCAGAATACATCCTGGCGGGTGTCATGAAAATCGGAAAGCGCTGAATCAAAACCTTGATCCATACGACTGGCATAAAATTTGCTTTTCACGAGGTAACTTTCTTCTTTATCCATGGTTATCTCATCATAGCCGTATTTTAAATCCATAATGCTTTTTCGGGGGTAACGGGTGATAAAAGAAAGATAATAGGCGTTTCCGCGCAATTCTGTCTCATAATCAGAGTTGTTCATGTCGTAATATGACCTGGAGGTCAAAATTTCTGCCTGTGCTTTTAAGCCATCCGCTATTTCATATCCTAAATCCATACCTCCGACAAAATTCTGGCTGTCCAGTTTTTGCTTCGATTCGGTTATGAAACCTGAGCGACTGGTAAAAGTGCCGCCAAGCATAAAATTATCCGCCAGGTAATGCTTAAGCCGGCTGGCGGAAATAACATTATCAACTTGGCCGTAATCCTGCCAGAGATTTCTGGGGGTAGCGATGGTAGTATCAAATGAAGTCTCTTCCTGGGGTTGGAAATTAAGAGAAAAACCTCTTAAAGCCGTTAGATACCTGCCTGTGCTGTCCTTAGCCAAAAAGGAAAGGGAATCATCCCAATGCCCCTTAGTGTAACTGGGAGCTGTATCTTGCGAGTTATAATTTCCCGGCGTATACATACGCAGCCACATGCTATCCTTCCACCAGATATTGTGGTTAGTTATCCCCAGCGGATCATCGGAAATATAAGCCTGATCCTGGTAAGCCATGGGGAATGCCCTGAATTTAAGCTGGTCATTGGCATAATCAAGCCATAACTCGCGCAGCGGTTGAAATTCACGCTTAATCTTCATAGAGGGAATATTGAAAGTGGCAGGATATACACCGCCCGTACGGTAAGAGGTAACTGTCAGAGGATCAGTCATGCCATCTTTAACTTTTAACTCCGGTATCCCAAAAGAATCGCCTTTCAGGGAAGTATTAACCGTATGATTAACTACATAACCGGTATTTGACCAGTAGTACATCTGCAATTCCGCTCTATCGCCGTTAGGGCTGGTAACCGTGATCTTATCGCTTTTGCCCACAAAACTCCAGGGGTCAACCGTAACATCAGTATGAAAATTAAAACCTTGCTTATTTTTAGTATCCAGGTTTACGTCAAGCGAATCGTAAATCCCGGGGTCGTAGGTGTTAAATCGATGGTTAAAAGCGGCATCCGAAGTCATGCGCCAGCTTTTATGCCTTTCATTTAAATCAAAGTTGGCCCGTTTCCAAATCACATCATCGGCTGTTATGCCAAGGCTCGCTTGCATTTCTCCGGTTATTTTCATGCCTGAGGTAGTTGTGCCCGGTTTTTGCGCCTGAAGTTTTTCATTAAAAGTTTTTTTACTAAGGCCGGCGAATGTGTTTGAAATTATTTCTTCCCGGCTTGGCTGAAGTACCTCTTTCGCCGGAACCTTTTCGATTGAGGATTTTAGTGAGGGTTTAACTTCTTCTTTAACTAAAGGTTTTTTTGCGCCGGATTCTATTCGTTGCGGTTTAGGCAGGCTGACGGGTTCAACTTGAGCCCTTCCTACTTCCTTTCGAAAGATAAACCCGATATAAGTTTTGGCAGCGGCATTATTCGGCTCAACCATCAATGCCTTTTCGAATTCTCCCAAGGCATCTTCGTATCTTGCGCTGCGATAATAGGCTATACCCATCTCGCAGAGATATTCCGCAGCTGGGGTAGCGCAAAAAATCGAACTTTTTAGAGCAACCAGGAGAAAAAATAATGTAAAAATATTTATTTTTTTAAGCATATTCTTGTTTATATTTTACACTTTTATCAAGACCTGTCAATGAATTTATAAAATTCTTATTCATAAAATACGTCCGCTAAAACACTGTTAATTCCATATTTTTAAAAATATTGTAAAAAAATAAAAAGCCGGATTATTACTTTTAATCCGGCTGGAACATTTTAGATAGCAACGCCTGATTTCTTTTTTATCGGGCTCTAGTAGATTTTAAATACCTGACAAAAGGCGTATTTAACCTACTGTAATCTATAATTTTTTAGAGCTAAAACTTATTATTTTGCAATAGGTTAGATATTGTTATCTACTTCGGCAGAAGTTAACCCTTGAGGTATGACGCTAAGGACTATCTTTAGCGAATGCATAAAGAAAATAACGAATTTACGCTCATCAACTCTTAAATAAACGTAACCTTTAATTCGGAACAAGAATTTTTCTTTCTGCTCTTTATTGTTGTGTTCTTTTAAAATATATACATAGGGCGGAAGCTGAGGGATCCGCTCATCTTTAATTTCCTTTACTATGCCGATAAAATGGCGCCGGATAACACTGCGCATACCCTGCCTATCCACAATTTCCGAACTGGAAATTATTTTTCTTTTTTTGACATGGGAAGTCAGGTTTTTAAAAACGAAATCGCGCATTTTACTTTTCTCCTAATAATAGCCATATTAAAAATCCGGGTTGCCGTTTTTTAAAAGGCCCTTTCTTTACGTAGCAACCCGGTTATCCCCAATTTGTGGCTGGCGGGGAATATCAGGTATTCATTCTTAAAACTCGCGATAGATCGATAAAATCAACTTTATCTAAACTCACGCCTACTCGATACGTATTAGGTGCAACCATATTTGTCCAGACCACCCGGCCTTTAGCATAAACCGGCTCTTGGCTATCCGGGATATAAAGCCATAATTCCAAATTTGCTTCTGTGTTTAACGGCGTATCCGTAACAAAACCTATTCCCGTGGCGCTTATGTCGCTAGTTTTGGCTTTGCCTTCTGTATTCGTATTGAGATTAATAATTTTAACATCCAGAGTTCTGGCTATCCTAAGAAAACTTCTTCTGTCTTCAAAGCCGTTTAGCATTTCATCCCCGTTTTTTTGTTGAGGACTATTTAAGTTAAATTTAACCTCACCTTAAGTATAACACTGGAATTTAGGTATTTTCAACCCTTTGCGGCTGGTATGAGAAAGCGTTTTCTTTTAGGAATAATAATGTAGGTGCGGGTTTAGAACTTTAAGCGGGGCTCCTTGCCAAGCCATAATCTCTGCAGGTTAGAGCGGTGGCGCAGGATGACAAAAATGGAAAGTATCAGACTGGAGATCGTTAAGGTGAGTGTCTGCCTGAATAATAGCATGTAGACGGGAAGCAAAACCGCGCATAAAATTGAAGCCAAAGAAACAATCCTGGTAAGTATAAAAATCAAAAACCAACTAAGAATAAGTAAAACCAGTATAATCTTTAATCCGGGTATTTTTATAGCCAGGCCTAACAATACGCCGAAACTCGTAGCAATTCCCTTGCCGCCTTTAAAATTCAAAAAAACAGTCCAGCTATGCCCGGCAATACTGCCTAGACCCAAGATGATTCGCCATACCTCCTGCGGCATATAATTTATCTGCGGACTAAGGAAATTCCCCAGAAACACTACGGGTATAAAACCTTTAAGGATATCAAAAGCCAATACCGCGATACCGGGCCATCTGCCCAATACACGCAGGGCATTGGTGGTTCCCACATTACCCGAGCCAAAATTTCTTATATCTATCCCTTTTAAAAGCCGGCCAAAAATGTAGGCAGTGGGTATAGAACCAATAAGGTAACTAATGAAGGTTGCGATTATTATCCGATGCATATAATGTCTTAAATCCGCGCATTACATAATCCGCGCCGGAAATAAGCGTAAAAAAAACCGCCGGCCACCAGAATACGGCTGCCATTCGCAATTGTAGAAGCACAGTTATAACCGCCGACATCTGAAAAGTAGTGGTTAACTTCCCCCACCTTGTTGGATAAATATCGATATGCTGCTTAACCATATAGATTACTACCGCTCCTAACATTATTATCACATCCCGGCTAATAACAATAAAAGTTACCCAGAGAGGAAACTTCAGCGGGAATTCCCGAACCAGGGATAGGCATATAAAAGCACTCATCAATAAAAGTTTATCGCCCAGCGGATCAAGAACTAGACCTGCTTTGGATTGCTCCTTGGATTTTCTGGCAATATAGCCATCCACGGCATCGGATATAACTCCCAACATAAATATAGCCAGAGCCACCCATTTCAGATAATTCCGTTCTGAAGAATAATATATGAGGCTGGCAATAAAAAATGGAACACTCAATATTCTAAAAGTAGATATTTTATTAGCGAAGTTCATCTGATTATCCTTATGCGCTGAAGCGGCCAATAAATCAAAAGGGCCTTACCTAAAATGTTCTTTTTAGGCACAAAGCCCCAATATCGGCTATCCTGCGATGAGGCTGAATTATCACCCATCACAAAGAAACTATCTTTAGGCACGACTATCTTCTGGTTTCCCCTGCCAAATTCTCCCCGATTATAATAGTACCGCTGGCTAAACAGAGGATCCAATAACGGTTGGTTGTTAATATAAATAGTACCGTTTTTAATTTCTAGAGTCTGGCCCTCTGAGGCCACCAATCTTTTGATAAAATCTTTTTTCGCATCCTGCGGATAAATAAATACAATCACATCTGCCCGCTGGGGTTGCCGCAAGGCCGGTAATCTTAAGTCGCTAAAAGGGATTTTTGCGCCATAGATAAATTTGTTCACTAAAATCAGGTCTCCCTCGAAAAGAGTTGGCCGCATCGAGCCAGTGGGTATCTTAAATGCCTGTACCAGGAAGGTGCGGATAATCATGGCCAGGATAAAAGCAACGATAATTGATTCTACCCATTCGCGTAATGCCGAACGTTTTTTGCTATCCCTTGAGCCCCGTGTCTGCCTACTCATATCTTAAGCACCTCCAAAAAAGCCTCTTGCGGAATCTCGACTTTACCAAATGTCTTGAGTCGCTTTTTGCCCTGCTTTTGTCCTTCCCAGAGTTTACGCTTACGGGTGATATCGCCACCATAACACTTGGCAGTAACGTGTTTTCCTAATGACCTTATCTTCTCCGAGGCAATAATCTGAGTACCTATCGCCGCCTGAACAGTTACCTCAAATAACTGACGGGGTATCAATTCTTTAAGTTTAGAAACTAAGGTGCGTGCCTTTGTGCTTGCCTTATCTTTATGCATCAGGGATGAAAAAGCATCGCAGACCACCCCGTTTAGCATCACATCCAATTTCACTAACTTGGCGGTAAGGTAGTCCTTGAATTCATAATCCAGAGAGCCGTAGCCGCGCGTCAAAGATTTTATGCGGTCATAGAAATCAACGATTATTTCCGAAAGCGGTATCTCAAAAATTAGCTTCACCCTCTTTTCCGTAAGATACTCGCTGGATTGAAAAATACCGCGCCGAGATTTAGCAAAATCGCAGACTGACTCGATTGTATCCACAGGTATAATCATCAGTAAGCTCACACACGGCTCCTGCGCTTCTTCGACATTCTGGGGGCCAGGAAACTTGGCTGGCGTATCTACCTCAATTAACTCACCCTTTACGGTGCGGATCCGGTAGACAACATTAGGGACAGTTAAGATCAAATTTAAATTGTATTCTCTTTCCAGACGCTCCTGAACTATTTCCATATGTAAAAGCCCCAGAAAACCACAACGGAAACCTGCGCCAAAAGACTGCGAATTCTCCGGCTCAAAGACAAACGAAGCATCCGAAAGCTTCAGTTTATCCATGGCATCGCGTAAATTAGGAAAATCCGCGGGATTAACAGGGTATATCCCGCAGAAAACTAGAGGTTTTAAGGTGCGGTACCCCGGCAGTGGTTGGAGGCAGGGTTTTTTCACATCGGTTATGGTATCGCCGATAATAATTTCCCGGGGGGAGCGGATATTTGCGGTAAAGTAACCAACCTCACCGCAGGTCAAAGTATCAACTTCGGCGTATTTTAAATTTTTAAACACACCCAATTCTTCTATTTTATAAACCTTAGCCGAATGCATAAGTTTAATTTGGGTTTTTTTGTCAATTGTGCCATCAAAAACCCTTACGAAAATTACCACTCCTTTAAACGTATCAAACCGGCAATCAAATACTAAGGCCTTTAAGGGATTGTCCGGTTCGCCGGATGGCGCAGGGATGATTTCGATTATCCTTTCCAGTATCTCTTCAATCCCTATGCCTTCTTTGGCTGAAGCTAAAATAATGTCCCCCTCTTTAAATCTTAATACATCGATAATCTGCTGCTTGGTACCTGCCACATCCGCAGAACTTAAATCAATCTTATTTACTACAGGTATAACTGCGAGTTTATTGTCTTTTGCCAAATCATAATTTGCAACAGTCTGGGCCTCTATGCCTTGACCAGCATCAACTACCAGGATTGCGCCTTCACAGGCAGCTAAGGATTTGGAGACCTCATAGGTAAAATCCACATGACCAGGGGTATCTATGAGGTTAAAGGTGTAATCATTATCAGTTTTTTTTGAGCGATAGGCAAGCCTGACCATTGATGCTTTTATGGTAATCCCCCGCTCCTTCTCTAAATCCATATCATCCAGCAGTTGTTCACCTTTATGTTTTTTATCCACTGCGCCGGTTATCTCCAGGATTCTATCGGCCAAGGTAGATTTGCCATGGTCGATGTGAGCGATTATACTAAAATTGCGGATAAGGGATTTATCCATCTATCATTTTGCTCATCTTGATCGTTTTGCTCGTCGAAGTGAACGGGCTCAACGGGCATAACGGGCTTAACGAATGTAAGTTAACACTTTATTTATTACTTCTTCTATACTCATAGTAGTCGTATCGATATAAATCGCGTCCTCAGCTTTTTTAAGTGGGGCGCATTCCCGGGTTGAATCAATAGTATCGCGATTACGAAGATCAGTCGCCACATCCTCAAGAGTAATATTCTCGCCTAAGGCCTTAAGTTCTTTGTAGCGTCGCATTACCCGTTCTTCGAATTGGGCATCCAGATAGAACTTTTTATCCGCATCGGGAAAGACCACGGTTCCGATATCCCGGCCGTCCAACACGCTATCTTGCGCCTTTCCGAGCTTGCGCTGCAGTTTAATTAGAATGTGTCTGACCTCTTTTATCTTGGCGATATCCGAGACAAATCGGGTTACCCGGGGTTGCCTTATTTCCCGGGAAACATCCCGTCCGTCCAAAAATACCTTTAAAGAGCCATCCTGGCTATTTATCAAATCAATAACGGTTGCTGCGGCCGTATCCACAATAGCGTTGACGTCACTTATATTTATCTGCTTCTCCAAGACTTTAAGGGTCAATGCCCGATATATTGCGCCGGTATCGATATAAAGAAAGCTCAGTTTCCGAGCTATCATTCTGGCAATGGTGCTTTTACCTGCACCGGCTGGTCCGTCAATGGCAATAATCATCCTAAGGCTTCTCTTTTATTCTTTGCCAGTCTTAATATTTTATTTAAACTAACTTTGTCTTTTTTGCTGATTGCTGATTTCAAGGCCGATAACTTATCTTCAAATACGCCTATTGTTTTTAGGATATTTTTGGGGTTGCTCAAAAATATATCTTCCCAGATCACGCTGTCTGAAGCAGCGATACGCGTGGTATCCCTTAATCCGCTCGATGCAAATTTCAAATAATTTTTAGGGACGCTCGCAATAAGAGAAAAAGCAATGGCATGCGGAAGATGGCTGACAAATGCTAAAAGCCGGTCGTGTTCTACCGGTGATAAATAAGCAACCTCTGCGCCAAGACTCCTCCAAAACCCTTCTATCTTTTTTAAGGCAGAGGGATTGGTGCGTTTAGTTGGCGTGAGTATACAAAGCGAATTTTTAAATATATCCGCTCTGGCATTGGCCAGGCTTCTTTTTTCCGAACCTGCCAGAGGATGCGCACCCACATAATTGATAAATATTTTTTCAAGCCTGGATACGATTTGCTGTTTTGTGCTGCCCACATCAGTGATTATACAATCTTTCTTCACGATCCTGGAAATAGTCTTTGCCAATTTAAGTATGGCACTAACTGGCGTGGCTAAGATCACTAAATCTGCGCCGGCAAGGATGCGAATATCCTGACTCCCCTTATTGATTATGCGATTTCTCTTGGCTAAGGCTAAGGTCTTTTTATGCCGACTTATCCCGATAATCTCATTGGCTAATTTTTTCTCCTTTATTGCCATAGCCAAAGAGCCGCCGATTAGGCCTGTGCCGACAATTGCTATCCTTTTAAAAAGTTTCATCAAATTTCTCTTCCTATAGCCTGGGCTATTTTTTTCAACTCGCTCATCAACAAAGTGAAATTAGCCGGTAGAAGCGACTGTGTGCCGTCAGAAAGGGCATCTTCGGGATGGCTGTGCACTTCAATAATCAAACCATCGCAACCGCAAGCCACCGCAGCTTTGGCTAGAGGCGCAACTAATCCCCATTTACCCGCAGCGTGACTCGGATCAACAATAATCGGAAGGTGCGAGAGTTGTTTTACTGCCGGGACAGCACTTATGTCCAGAGTATTACGCGTATAATCCTCAAAAGTCCTTATCCCGCGTTCGCATAACACCACGTTGAAATTTCCGCCGGATAAAATGTATTCTGCGGACATAAGCAATTCTCTTATGCTCGAAGATAACCCACGTTTTAATAAAACCGGCTTTTTGACCATTCCTACTTCTTTCAAGAGGTTAAAATTCTGCATATTCCGGGCACCAATCTGAAAAACATCAACGTACCTGGCCACTAATTCCACATCTCGGGGGTCCATAACCTCAGTAACGGTAACTAAACCGAGTTTTCCCCCGACCTCTTGTAAATATTTCAAACCTTCTTCACCCAGGCCTTGAAAACTATAAGGCGAGGTGCGCGGCTTAAAAGCTCCGCCACGTAAGACGTTTGCGCCTGCAGATTTTATCTGCTTGGCAATATCGTATAGTGTCTGGAGATTCTCAACTGCGCAGGGGCCAGCAATAGCCACAACCTTTTTACCGCCGACCTTAACCCCTTTTCCTAAATCAATAATTGAATCCTCAGGATGGAATTCCCGGGAAACCAGTTTGTAGGGTGCTAACACCGGTATGACCTTTTCTACACCGGGGAAAACTTCTAAAGGGGTAACCCGTAGAATATCTTCGGGGCCGATAACCCCGATAATAGTCCGTTCTGTACCTTTTGAGACCATCGGCTTCAATCCTAATTTCTGAACTTTCTCGATGATATGGTTTATCTGCGCTTCAGTTGCATCAGGCCTAAGAACTACAATCATGATCCCCTCCTATAAAATTTTTCTTAAGACTTTGATAAATCTCTCATTTTCTTTTTTTGTTCCGATGGTAACCCGGATAAAATTCTTCAATCCGTATTGTTTCATATCTCTTACGATAACCCCGTATTTTAGCATATCTTTGAATACAGTTACTGCGTCCCGGCCTACATCCACAAGGATAAAATTAGCAACTGTTGGAACATAGGCAATCCCCAGGTTCTGCAAGGCAGAATAAAGGTATTCTTTACCTGCCAAGATTACTTCCCGGGTTTTACGCAAAAATTTCTTATCATCCAGTGCTGCCGCTGCCGCTGCCTGGGCTAGAGAGTTAACGTTAAAAGGTTGCCTGGCGCGTTCCATATAGGAAATAAGCTCTGGCCGGCTAATAGCATAACCTATTCTTAATCCTGCCAAGCCGTAGGCCTTGGAGAATGTTTTCATGACAATTACATTCCGGTTATTCGTGTAAGTTAGGCTATTCGGAAAATCATCGACGTCAATGAAAGCGTCGTAGGCTTCATCTAACACCAGCAACACCTCATCGGGTAAATCCAGCATAAAATCTTCCAGCTCGTATTTGGTAACATAAGTCCCGGTAGGGTTGTTGGGATTGGCAATAAAAATCAGCTTGGTCTTTTTATCAATTTTTTTTGCAATCGCCTCCAAATCATATTTGAAATATTTTAAGGGGACCGTGATAATCTTACGGTTATTAACCTTGGATATAATCTCGTATTCTAAAAACGTAACATCCGCAGTAATGATATTCTCATCCTCTTCCACAAAGGTTTTGATGATAATATCAATAATCTCATCCGAACCATTACCCAATACAATCCGCGATGGCTCAATGTTGAAATATCGGGCCAGCCTTCGTTTTAAATAAAAGCCATTGCCATCAGGATAACGATTAATGTTCGCCAGGGATTTTTTTATAGCTGCTTGCGCCAAACCCGATGGACCTAAGGGGTTTTCGTTAGAGGCTAACTTTATAACTTCCTTTAGACCAAGCTGGCGTTTAGTTTCCTCGATTGGCTTACCTGCTATATAAGGCGTAACATTCAATATGTTTTTTCTAACAAGTGACATTTAAAAATTCCCTTTTTTCTATTCACCAACAGGATAGGAGCCCAGGATCTTTAAAAAATTGCATTTATTCTCTAACTCGGTAAGAGCCTTTTTTACACGCAGGTTATCCCGATGGCCTTCCAGGTTCACGAAGAAGTAATAGTCCCAGGCCTTTTTCTTGGAAGGACGGGATTCAATTTTGGTTAAATTGATACCGTATTTTTTAAAAGGCAGGAGCATATCGTGCAAGGCGCCCACCCGGTCTTTAATGGAAAACATTATCGAGGTTCGGTCGCTGCCGGTAGGCCCGACATCCGTCTTACCGATAACCATAAACCGCGTGATGTTATGCGGCGAATCTTCAATATCCGAAGCCACGATTTTTAGTTTGTAAACTTTCGCTGCTAATGAAGAAGCGATACAGGCAGTGTATTTCTCCCTACTTGCAATCTGTGCTGCCCGCGTAGTACTGGATACCTCAACCAATTCGGTTGCGGGAAGATTATTCTGTAGCCATAGCCGGCACTGTCCGAAAACCTGGGGGTTGGAATATATGCGTTTTATTTTATCCTGGGGACAATTCGCCAGCAAATTATGCGCAACATCCAGTATTACCTGAGCACAGATTTTTAAATCCGAATCCATGAACATGTCCAAGGTATGGCTTACCACTCCTTCGATAGAATTTTCTATCGGCACAACTCCGTAATCAGCATTGTCTCTTTCTACTTCCAAAAAAACATCGCTGATACTGTCGCAAGGAGCATACGTTACCTGCGAGCCGAATCTCTTTAATGCAGCCAGATGCGTAAAAGTTGCCTGCGGACCCAGATAAGTTACCTTTAATGGCGCATTCATGGCCAGGCTACAAGACATAATCTCGCGGTAAATCGCCTCTAAGGCAGATGAGTTTAGCGGCCCTTTATTAGCCAGCGCTATTTTTCTTAAAACCTCCCTTTCGCGGTCAGGCGAATATATGCTTTTTCCGGAGCGTTGCTTGAATTTAGCGATGCGTAAAGAAATTTTTGCCCGGGTATTTAAAAGCTGGATTATCTTTCGGTCCAAATCATCAATCCTGCGACGCAGTTTTTCCAAGCTCATTCTTTTTCTCCTCCCCTATTTTTTCATTGGCAAGTTTGGCAAAATCTTCAATCTTCGGCAACTCTTCCAAAGACTTCAGCCCAAAATATTCCAAAAACTGCCGGGTTGTGCCAAATACATAAGGCCGACCCGGAGCTTTCTTTCTTCCGGCGATACGGATAAGCCCTTTATCCAGGAGGTTACCCATCACCCCATCTATATTTACGCTGCGTAAAGATTCTATTTCCAGTTTAGTAACCGGCTGTTTATAGGAAACGATTGCCAGTGTCTCTAATGCGGGTTTGGAGAGATGTTCCACCCGACGCTGTTTGTAAAGTTTCTTTAGGAAAGTGGCAAAATCAGGGTTAGTAACCATCTGGAATCCGCCAGCAATCTCAATTATGCGTATCCCCCTGTTGCCGCTTTCATATTCTGCTTTTAGTTCTTCGATGAGCCTACGGATTTCCGTAGGCTCTAAATTATCCAGGACCTTTTTTATCTGTTCGATTGCCAACGGCTTTTCACTAGAAAAAATCAGGGCTTCAATTACGGCTTTGGTGTTATCCTGGCTCATTTTGATTTCTTTTGCTTATAAACCTCGTTTAACAATTCTTCTGTAGTCTGTAAATTTAGGCCTCTTTCTAAAGCTTTTTTGACCATCGCTAAAGCTTCGGACTTTTTGTATTCTAGCTGCATCAGCACAGCCAAGGCTTCTTCTTCGATATCTTTGGTTTTGGTTTCCTGCTGCCTTAACCGGCTATCCTGGATAAGTCCGAATTTTCCTACCTTATTCTGAAGTTTGGCAATGATTTCTCTTGCCCTCTGTTGGCCTATACCCGGGAGAGAGCACAGAAATTCTATATTCGATTCGTCAATGGCTTTGGCAATTTCTGAAATCGGTTTGTTCAATGCCTTTAATGCTGCCCTGGGGCCTATACCGGAAACAGTGATAAAGATTTCGAAAAATTCTTTTTCAATATCGTTTAAAAATCCTATTAATACCGGCGTACTCTTTGATGGCTCCACCTGCAAATAATGATAGGTGATTAGACTGATTGTGCCGTCAACAGGCATATTCTCATCCAGCCGTTGCATAACTGTAGCCGGGATAAGAACCTTATAACAGATCCCGCCGATATCGATATTCAAATAATTGTTGCCCTTTTCAATTATCTTGCCAGAGATACGCGTAATCATATTTTCGATTTTATAATATAAGTATGCGTAATGGCCAAGGCCAGGGCATCAGTGATATCCAAATATTTCGGCATATTTTTTAACCTAAGCGTATTGCAGACCATTCTCTGAACTTGGTATTTAGAAGCGTGTCCTGAACCCACAATTGCCTTTTTTACCCTTGTGGCTGAATATTCAACCAGCGGAATATTGTTTTGCGCACAGGCAAGACAGATTACTCCCCGGGCCTGGCCTAAAATATAAGCTGTAGTGGGATGCCGGTAATGCACGTATAATTTCTCTAAGACCATGATATCAGAGTTGGTATCAGCAATTAATGATTTTAGAGCCCGGTGGATCTTATTTAATCTTTCAGGCAACGCTTGATTAGCCGAGGTCTTGATTATTCCTGCCTCTAACAAGGAAAGACTATTTTTATTAAAGTCAATTACGCCGTATCCGGTAACAGTCAAAGCCGGGTCTATGCCTAAAATCCTCATTTTTGCTGGCTGGCTACTTCTTCAATAATCTCATCCGGTATATCAAAATTAGCATAAACCTGTTGAACATCATCGTGTTCTTCCAAAGCCTCGATTAAACCCAAGAGCTGCCTGGCATCATTACCGGTTAGCTTAATCGTGGATGAGGGAACCATAGTAATCTCCGCTTCCAGCCAGGTTATTCCTTTGGCTTGCAATGCTGCCTTTACCTTTTCTAAATCCTGGGGCGCAGTGGTAATTTCGTAGTTTTTATCCTCTGCCCTTATATCTTCAGCCCCGGATTCTAGCGCTATATTCATCAAATCTTCTTCCTTGGTTTGATTTTTATCAATGCTGATATAGCCTTTCTTGCTAAACATCCAGCTTACTGAGCCGCTGCCTACCATATTGCCGCTTTTTTTCGACATGATATTGCGGATTTCCGCACTGGTACGGTTTTTATTATCAGTAAGAGCCTCGATGAGAATAGCAACACCGCCCGGGCCGTAACCTTCATATATAACCGTTTCGTAAACTACTCCGGGGAGCTCTCCTGTTCCGCGCTTTATCGCCATCTTGATATTGTCCGAAGGCATGTTTGCTTCCTTGGCCTTGGCTATAAGCGCACGCAATCTGAAATTTGTTTCTGGGTTGCCTCCCGCCTCGCGTGCCGCCACCGTGATTTCTTTAATAAGTTTGGTGTAGGTGGCACCTTTGACAGCATCCGCTGCCATCTTTTTACCTTTGTTTGTCTTCCATTTCGAATGACCGGACATCTTTTCCTCCGTTTAAATATTGTTAAGGTCAAGGTTAAGATTGAGGTTAAGGCTAATGTTAAGAAAAATTCTTAACCTTAACCTAAGCCTTAGCCTATCGTTGCTATAGCTTCTTAAAAACAGGGCAGGTAGAGTAAGCCGAGTTCTGTTTTTGATGCGATTTATCCCGCGTCGTTAGTGGCCATTCCTCTAAGCCCTGAGGTTGCCATCAGGGTCAAGCGGCCTACCCTCCCACCCATCCTCAAACCTTAATTTGAGGGTTACAAACGGGCAATTTTTGCTCTGTCGTATCAGACAGAGATGGGCGGGACTATTCGGCCTTGCTCCACGTAGAGATTGCTGCGTTTCATCTCGCAGCCGAAGGATCTTACTCATCACAACCTTCAACCGCTACTCGTCTCTGTAGCTCTATTCCTACCCAAAACGAATTTTGGGTGACGGGTATTACCCGCTACGTTGCCCTCGGGAGCTCGGACTTTCCTCTCCGCCTAAAAAGACGGAGCGACCACACCCTACCTGCGTGATATTAAATAACTATCTTGGCTGTTTTTTCAAAGCTTGTTTTATAGCCTGCGTGGCTAATTTATCTGCCCCGCGGTTATTTTCCCGCGAAATATGATTTATATTCACATCCTTAAAAGCTGAAACTAAATGCACGGCTTGGGTATAAAGACTGGATATGAGCGGATGCTTTACTTTGTATTCTTTTTTCATCTGGCAGTAAAGAAGCTGGCTATCCGTATTTATCGCGATGCTTTCGGCTTTAAGGATTAATGCCTCTTGTAATGCCTGGATTAAGGCCGTGTACTCTGCGACATTGTTGGTAGTCTGCCCAATATAGCTTGAGATATTTTTTAAGACCTGACCATTCTGGTAGATAATCACGCCTATACCTGCATGTCCGGGATTACCTTTTGAAGCACCGTCAATATAAATTTCAATTGGTTTCATCTTCGATATAGAGCATGCGGTTACATACTTCGCAGGTAATAATGCGTTCATACATTTTAATCAGGTTGATTACCTGCGCTGGCACATACATGTTGCAGCCACCACAAGAATTATCCTTCACGCTGACGATAGCCAAGGCATCGCGGCTCTTTAATATCCTCTGGTACTGCGGTAATATCTTGGGGTCGATTTCAGGAATAATCTGTTTTTGCTGTGCCTCCAGTTGCTTAAGTCGGTCGTCAATTTGTTTTATCCTATCCTGAATTTTATTTTTTTCTTCATTGAGTAATTTTTCTTCCTGTTGCAGGATTTGTTTTTCTTTATCGACTTCCGCTTTCATTCGGTCGAGCTGGTCCATCGTTTCCAAAATCTTATCCTCGATAACTGAGACATCGGCCTTGGTATCGTTTATCTGCTGCAGCATAGCCTGGTATTCCTTATTGGTCTTAAGCTGATAAAGTTGCGTCTCCAATTTCTTGGCCGCCTCTTCTTTAGAAGCTAACTCTAATTCCTTGTCTTTTTTTTGTTTTTGCAAATCTAAAAAAATCTTATCCAGATTCTCTAATCGCTGTTTTTTTTCTTCAAAAGCAGCATCGAGAGCCTTGATTCGTTCGGGCTTGGATTCTTTCTCATATTTTAAAACATAGATTTCGCTGTCAATTTTCTGTAAATTGATTAAACTGCGTATCTGTGATTTTAAGTCAGCCATAATAATTTAGCTGGTGGGCGCAGAAGGACTTGAACCCTCGACCTCCACAATGTGAGTGTGGCGCTCTAACCAACTGAGCCATGCGCCCTTACGGCAACTGGGCCCACAGGGATTCGA